>Ga0209249_1000542_pt1 | contig 45140 bp, 78 predicted proteins | sample SaaInlV_200m_DNA_4_FD_184653 | JGI IMG/M metagenome (GOLD analysis project Ga0209249, IMG submission 184653) | Marine microbial communities from expanding oxygen minimum zones in the Saanich Inlet - SI037_S3LV_200m_DNA (SPAdes) (version 2) | ecosystem: Environmental > Aquatic > Marine >...
CCGGGTCGGCTTGTCGATGATGATGAAGAACTCTCCGAACCGCAGCTCGATGACCGAGCAGGGCGGATCCGGGTCTCTGCGCTCACGGGCCTCTTCGAAGGAGACGATGCCCCCTTTCCACCAAGGCCCCAGGCGAGCCTTCAGCTTGTCCAGCAGGATCTGCTGGTTGCCAGTGGTCATGGGGATGCCCTCTCCGGGCGGGTTGGGTGCGGCCATCAAGGCCCCCTCTTGGGGTCGAGCAGCATCACCAGCTTCTTCCCTGTGACGTCCATCATCGTCTCGTCCTGGGCCATATGGCCCAAGAGCCGGGAGACGGCACGACCGAGCTCATAGGAGGTGACGGATGAACCGAGCGAGAGCTCACCCTGCTCGATCTCGAGACCCAATGCCTCGCCGACGACGATGGTCGTGTCCGCGGCCAGAGCCACCAGCCCCTCCCCGTCATCGGATGCGAGCAGCTCGAGGACCGCCTCGACCTCTTCGTACTCGAGCATCCTCATGATGACGCGAATGGCGATGCGCTGAGCCACCGTTCCCTGGGTGAGCCCCAGGGCTTGCATGAACTCGATGTCGGTCATCTGGGTCAGGGGGACGCTCATCGTGCAGGTCCTGTGAACATGCCCTCACCGGCCCACCGCTGCAGCAGCTCGGACTCGTAGGGGAGTGTGATGATGGTTCCAAAGGGCTCTTTCGTCTCGATGATGGTTCCAATGGGCAGCTCGATCACGGCCTCGAGTGGCGGGAGCGAGTCGTCACGGGCCCACGGGGACCATCTGGAGCCCTCCAGCGCGGGGCCAAAGCCCACACCCTCGGGCAACGGGCCCGAGCCCGCGTCCTCGCAGCCGCCCTCGAGGGAGTCGGCGATGCGTTCGAGGGCCTCTGTCTGGCGCTGCATCAGAGCGATTCGCTTCGTGTAACTCTCGGGGGTCTCGAAATCCGTCAACAGGACAAACGCCGCAACGAGGAAGGCAGAGGCTCCAACAACGAGCTCGAACATCGTAGACATGATCACCCCCTACCAGCCGTCGAACTCACCGAGGGATTCGACCTCGGTATCTGTCAGCTGCACGATCCCGATCTCCAGGATCCCTTCGCCCGACATTCCGTCATCGGTGTGGGCACCTTCTTCCGCCTGAAGTTCGGACAGCAGATTGTTCAGCGCAACCCGCTCATCGGCGGGGCATCCTCCTACGGTACCGACGATGCACCAGGCACTCTCGCCGGCGGGTCTGACCCTGAGCCTGGCCTTCTTGGTTTCGTTCATGTCCTGGTTCCTCGACGGTAAACCCCGAAGGGGCTGTAGGCTGTAGGCTGTAGGCTGTAGGCTGTGAAAGGCCTCACCCCTTGACGTTGGCGACCGGCCACAGCCGGTGCTCGACTTCGCAGATTCCAGCTCGGACCAAGGTGTTCAGCACCGGGTCCAGCTGCTTGTAGACATGCCGGCACTCGTCCAGCGGGATCTGGCGGTGGTTGGACAGCACACCGACCACCTCTACACCGCCCAGGGTGCGCGTGATAATGCGCATCTCCCGGTCGATCTCACGACCCCGACCCTTCAGGCCGCCCAGCTCCGGGCGCTTCTTCTTGGCCTGCATCCTCCCCATCACCCGGCCGGCGCCGTGGTTGACGGAGAAGCATGACCGGGCCGAGTTGGTCCACATGAAGTCCTTCAGCTCCTCCGAGGCCTCTGCGGGGTCGTAAGCGCGTGTGAGCTCGGGCTGCATCAGCCTGGGCGGCATGGCGCGCAGCAGGGCCGCTCCCTCGTACATGGAGCCCGGGACGATGATGGGGTGCCCATCGTTGAACCAGCGGGTACCGGCGAGCATCGGGTGACGGGAGGGGAAGGCCCGGGTAGCACCCTTGCGGTGTACCCACGCATCATCCCAGCTCTCTCCGTCGAAGCTTACCTGCTCCTTCTGGACCAGGTTGTGGCTGATCTCGTAGATGGGCTCGGGGGAGCAGTCGGAGAAGGTCTGGCAGCTGGCCGCGGCGATGGCCCGGTACATGACCCAGCGGTTGGCCGAGGCATAGTTTGCCGCGGCGTTGTGGTGGTCCATGTACTCGCGCCCGAACGCAGAGCCGGCAGAGGTCAGCGTCTCGTCTCGCTTGCCCCGGGTCTCGTCGCCGTCGTAGCGGAAGAACCAGTCGGCGGTGTCGTGGCCGTAGCCACGAGAACCAGAGTGCACGATGGCGTAGGCCTGTCCATCGTCCTCGTCACAGAGCAGCTCCACGAAGTGGTTTCCACCGCCCAGCGAACCCAGCTGGGCCACGGCCTTGTCGAAGACGTTCGGGATCCGAGCTGGATCGTACACCGAGCTGACCTCGAAGCGAGCTCGCTCGCAAAAAGAGGTGTCTACCCCGATGGCGCCAGGCCCGTTGCGCAGCACGTCCTCGACGGTCCTGCTCGAAAAGCTCTCCATCAGCTCGGCACGGTGACGTCCGATGCCCAGTGGGATGCGCTTGATGACCTCGTCGATCCAGGTGCGACGCACGGCGGGGTCCACCAGGTCTTCGGCGGTGACACCCAGCAGCCTCATGGCCACCATGCCGCAGCCGATATCGAATCCGGCTCCACCCAGCGCGAGGGTATCGCGGGTCACGATGACCGCACCGATGGGCACGCCGTAGCCCGGATGGGTGTCGGGCATCAGGTGGGCGGCCTGGACCGAGTCAATGGAGGCCATGAATGCCGCCTGCCGCCACAGAGGCTCGTCGCCCGCGGCGAGGGCGTACAGCTCGTCATCCAGGAAAGCCGTCACCGGAACCTTCATGTCCCCCACAGCCCGCAGCTGGACACGGCACTCGTCGATGCGCTGCACTTCGTTCATGTACGCCATCACCGACCCCTCCTCTGTTGCTTGACCCACCAGGACGGAGGCAGCAGCTCTCCGAGCTTCGGAGCCTCGTCATCCCATGCCTGCCAAGCGCCGATGGCGCCACAGCCGGCACAGCGGGTACGATCCGTAGGATCGGTGGCGACCCACTCCTCGCACCAGCCACAACGGTGGGTGTGCTCGAAGCCGGAGACCTCGACGACCCTCGCGGAGACGACAGAGAGCTGCTCTTCGGTGTAGGGACGGTCCCAGACCCGGTTGTCGTCGTAGCAGCTGCCCTCGATGGTCTCGGTGACGGACAGGGTGCGCTCGACGTTGACCACCGGGAGGACACCATCCGTCACTGGCTCCCAGTCCGGCACCTCGTCGAACTGGACGTTGGTGCACAGCGAGTTGCCGTAGCTGGCGTAGGGGATCATCCTGGAGTCGACGGGGTACCACAGGGTCACCTGCGGGTAGACCTGGATCCAGCGCCTGATGGTTCCATCCATCCAGGCCCACTTGGTGGACTCGAGTTCGCCTGCCATGGCCAGCCTCCTGCTTGCTTCCAGACCCTTAACGTGTGCTACTGACGGTAGCAAGCAGGAGGGACCAAGAAGGTCCTACTCTTCGCCGCAGTCCTCACTCTCGTCGATCTCGTCACCCTGGTCAGGCTCTTGGCCCAGGGCCTCCATGCACAGGCTCGACATGCGCTTGGCGACCTCGGTGGACAGGGTGGGGGAGACCGTCTCGTCCCAGGCCATCCACAGCAGCATGGGCGGGCTGATGGGGCTGTCGCCGTAGTCGATGGGCAGGCCGTAGCGCAGGTGGTGCGAGATGCTCTGCAGCTGCACGATGGCGCGTACCCTGGTGGGGACCATCAGGTGACCGGCAGCGGCGATGGCGGGGTGGTCGTCGAGGTCGTACTTGACGGTCACCTTGTCACGATCGTAGCGATCGGAGATGGCCTTGCCCTGGATGAGCAGGGTGACAGAGTCGTGGGAGATCTCCTCGAGCACGACGCCCGCGCCGTCTTCCTCGTTGCCCGCCACCGAGATCTCGCCCGACAGCAGCCCCGAGGCAAGGGTCAGCATGCACAGATCGACGCTGAGCTGGATGCGTACCGCCAGGGGCAGCTCGTCCAGCCCGTCCGACCGGGCACGGACAGACAGGGTCGCCAGCTGGCTGGCCACCAGCTCCCGTAGGGGCATCTCCATGGTCATGCCGAACTCGGGCTCGTTCTCTTCGCCGGTGCCCAGCACGCGGTCCTTCAGATCTTTCCAGCTCATGTCGCTCTCCTCGTCATGGCCGTCAGGCGGCCGGTGTGTGTCAGTTGGTGTCAGGTGTCTCGGCCCGCGTCATGTGGATGATGCGCCTGCTTTCGTGATTCAGCCCCGTCGTCAGCGAGACATTGTCGGCCAGATGGATCCCTGGCCCCTCGTTCCAAACGAGCCTACGCCAGCAGACCGGACAGGTGATCCCCTCTTCGGGGATGGGGCCACGGTCGATGCGGACCTGTACCTGGCAGGGCCGGCACGAGACGATGTCTCGAGAATCGTTCACGGGCTGTTCTCCTCGGCCATACGCTTGCGGTCCTCGTTGGTGGTCCCGGTCTTGTACAGCTTCGCGTCCACCACCCACTCTTCCTGCAACCCGTCGATGCAGGCCTGGTAGGTGTTGTCCTTGCCGAACCAGTCGGGGTCCTGCAGGTGGAAGTCGGTGTCGAAGATGCGCTCCCAGCTCTTCCAGAACACCTCTTTTCGCTGGTGATCCAGCAGCTTGCGCGCCGCGAAGGAGCTCCTGGCCTCTCCTCTGTCCACCATCCCTTCAGCGGTGAGGTCCCAGGCTTCGTCTTCGGCACGGGTCAGGTGCGGCCAGTCGTTCAACACCATGTGCCAGGCATCGTACTCGGAGACCAGCACAGCGCTGACGGGCACCCTCAGGTGCAAGCGCAGCATCCAGACCCCGCCGGTGTACCAGTGCCAGCGCGCCGAGCGCAGGTCGTCACAGTGGGTGTAGGCCCAGATCGGAGGATGGCCACGGTGAGCTGGGAGGCGTTTCTCCATCTGCCCCAGCATCCACAGATACGGTGCCACGAAGCTGTCGTCCTGAAGATCGTCCAGGTGGCGACCGTGGACGATGCCGTCTTCCTGGATGGTGTCGAGGAAGCCCGGGTTCTGGAAGCTCCACAGGTCGATGGTGGGCTCGTCCGGGTCATGCTCACGGCGGGGGAGCGGGTTCTCCTCCTCGGCGCGTGCGATGATGCCAGCGAGCTCTGCATCCTTCGACGAAAGCAGGCACGGAAACTGATGGACCATGCAGCCGTCGAAGCTCCGCTTCCACACCTCGGTCCCGTTCGCGAGCTCGTGATCCAGGCGCCAGCCGGGGAAGGCGAGGTTCCTGGAGATGTCCACGCCCGGCGGCAGCTCACCGGCCTTGCGGTAGGAATCGATCCAGTCCTGAATCGTGTACTGATCGTAGGTCTTGGCGGCGAGGGGGCTCATGATGGCCTGCCTGACGCAGCGTCATGGAGGATCTCCACCACCAGGTTGCCACGACGTCCAAGACCAGCTTTCTCCGCCCTATCGAGCCCGTAGGTGAAGCAGATACCGAGGGACAACGGGGACGGCTGGATCATACTCCAGCGGCTCTCACCCGTCCTCATCCAGCCCCAGTACCGGCTCTGCGGATCCCCGTCCTTTCGCTCACGGACCTTGACATGGACCACGTCATTGGGCCCAGCGCCGCACATGCTCATGTGAACGAGCGATGGAAAGAAACTTGATAGGAAACGCTCCGATGATCCACGGATCCACTTGGCGTAGAACTCGTCGGCCGCCTCGAGGGTTCGTGGGGGCTGGTAGTGGATCGTGTCACTCATAGGAAGAGGCTAATACGTGCCACTGCTGGTGGCAAGCGTTTTCTACTCAGGAACAGGAGCGGGCTCGACCTCTCCATAGCCCCAGCCGCCAGCCTTCCCGCCCAGCACCTTGTCGTCGTCCAGCACGACCAGGTAGCCCCCGTTGGCAGGGCAGTGCTCCTTGATGGCTCCCAGCAGGCGTCCGTCATCGCCTCGATAGCTCGGGACGCTGACACGGGTTCCCTTCGGGAGAGGGGTGGTGGGCTCACTCATCGCTGTCTCCTTCTTCGTTCTCGTCTTCGTTCTCGAAGATCTGGTCGAGTTGATCGATCTCGTGGATCGGGCCTATGCCGACATCTCCCCACAGATCGACCACCTCACCGTAGTCACCGCCAGAGGGCTCCTCATCGTCTTCGATCCGATCATGCTCGACCGGCTCCTCATGCAGCTCGTCGCCATCGCCGAAGGGGTGAGCGTCGTCGTGGGCCCCGAGATCGTACTGTGACGGCAGCTCACCGTCCCCGGGCTCTTCGTCGTCGAGCTCCTCGGGCACGAAGTCTTCGTACAGGTAGCGGGCCAGGTGTTTGTCGATGACGTCTCCGAGGTGGTCGCTCTCGTTCCACTGGTTGTCGCCGAACTCGTCACACAACCTGCGCAGTATGTCGATGACCGCGGCACGCTCCAGCATCAGCTTCTCGGCCGTGAAGTCTTCGTGGCCGAGCACCCCGAGCGTGGCGAGGCTGTCACGCACGACCCCGAGCAGGGCGCTGCGCTGTCCCTGCATCCACATGCGCTCGTCTCTCTGCTGCTGGTCTTCGCTCATGCCTGGTCTCCTGGGTTTTTCGTCGCCGCTGTCATCAGTGCGGCTCTGGCGTCTTCCGTGGACAGCTCCATGCCATGTTCGAGCATCCATACCGTGCTCACGGCCGTGTGGCCCACCTCGAGCAGCCCTCTGGCCACGACGACAGGGTCGAGGTCAGGGTCCTCCTGCCAGCGCCTACAGACGTCGGCGAAGGCTGTCTCGAGCTGCTCTCGGTTGAAGAAGACGGGGTTCACGGGTGGGGCATCATCGTGGCTCATGAGCGGACCCTCCCATCTATACGAGCCTTGGCCTCATAGGCGTGGCCCTTGTTTTCCGCCAGCCCGGTCCCGAAGATCGCCTTCAGGCCCATTATGATGTAGATGCAACCGAAGCCTTCATCGAGCAGCTCTTCCGCGACGTCCACGGCAGACGGTCCGTCTTCTTCGGCGAGACGCTCCTTGACGGACGCTATCTTCTCATCGAGGGCATCCGCCATGGGGTCGAGAGATGGCTCATCATGGCTCATGCGCGGCTGATCTTCTCTCTCATCAGCCCGAAGATGTTCCCGGCGGCCTTGCCGTTCCACCACGAGATGTTCTTCATGTCGCCACCCTTGATTACGGCCACGAGCGCGGCGATGACGTGCGACAGGCCGAACGACGAGGCGTCGACACCATCCAGGAACCCATGGAAGCGCTCATCGAGCCTGCCGTCCTTGTCGCTGACCACCTTGTCGAAGCCACGGATGGTCGGGAAGTCCGCAGGGTTGCGGAAGGCGAAGTTGTACAGGGTGGACTCTCCACCGTGGCCCGGCCGGTAGTAGCAGGTAAGACCACCTCGTGGTGTCTGCACGTCGATGGCGCCTTCGTTCGGGCCGATCTTCATGTGGTGGACGGCGCCCGGAGGCGTGTTCTTCTTGTCGGTGGTTCCGGTCATGTTTCCCTCGTTCGTCCGTGGGTTTGTGTGTTCGGTGAGCACGTGGCGCGACCCTCCAGAACGTCTCGCCCATGGCCTCCGAGCCGAAGGCGAGTCCAGAAGAGCACGAGAGCCTCAGGCTCTCGTCAGCTTCTCCATGGCCAGGGCGGAGTAGCCCGAGCTCGAGGTGAGGAAGCTCTGCATCCAGTCCCAGTCGTCATCCACGATGTGACGAAACTGTTCGGCGTCGATGGAGATGAGGTCCTGGCTGGAGTATTCGAGCATGCGGATGAGCTGCTCATACACCTTGGCGTAGCTGCGGGGGACCTGACGCTTGAAGCTCAGATCCACCAGCTTGCCCTTTCGCAGCTGCTCGATGCGGTCCAGCAGATCCTGCTGGGCGGCGGCGAGGTAGCCGGCCTTGGACTCCTTCACGATGCGCTTGTGCTCTTCGAGGTTGGTCTTCAGGGTCTCCAGCAGCTTGCTGCGGTCGACCTGGATCTCGATGTTGACGCCGAGTCCTCTCATGGTGTTCTCCCTGCGGTGGGTGTGGTCTTCACGGTGATGATTTCGATGGCGAGCGAACAGTTCGAATCGAGCTGACACACCACGGTCACGAAGGCTCCGTTGGGGGCGATCACGAACACGGGGCTGTCGACGGGGTAGAGCATGCCGGGTATCAGCTGCAGCCAACGATCGTGGCGCGTCTCGGGGTACAGCTGGGCCGAACCGCCGATGGTGCAGCTGGCGACCAGGGCGCTGATGTCGGCCTCCGGATCACGCACCAGGCGAAGGCCCACGATGTCGTACCGATCGTCCAAGCGCCCCATCTCGGGTGCTGGCGGGGACCACGACAGTTTGAGCTCGACCGCCGGGCGGCAGAAGGCACCCAGGACGATACCAGCGTGGGGAGACATCCGTGTCTGCTTGGACAGCGCCCCCCGATACAGCTCCCGCATGCGATACGCCTGGGCCCCCTTGGAGAAGGTGGCCACAGGTTCTGTCCTGGCCCAGTCTCTGTCGCTCATCCTGGCTCCAGCCCCCGAGGGGTGGGTTGTCGATACGTGTCGCGTTCTGTCTTCGAGCCGTCAGGCGAGTTCCAGAAGAGGACCTCGAGCCATCGGCGAGAGATTTGATGATGGGGGGAGACTGCTCGTCTGCTCGATTGCGACCTTCGTCTTGGTTTTACGGGCGCCATTCGGTTTTTGGGAAACCCTACTGCTGACCGTGGGATGAACCTTGTCTGCGCGCTGCTTTCCCTCGACGATGAGGATGGACTTGCGTGCTTATGAAGCATGAAGACCGTGTTGGGTTCATCTCCGTCCCACCATCTGGAAGCCGCGACGCTCACGCCCGTCGAGGCAGGGCCGCTTCTCCCACTGTAAAGGCTATCGCTCCCAGCATACAGCCAGAGACGTCCAGATGGATCGTGCCCTACATCTGCAGAGCCCCGGCCAAGGGGATGCATGAGGCACGGTGGACGCCCTGCGTGCTGCGGAGAGGTGGGTACCTCACGGCGCGCCATGAGTCCGAAGACCCAGACGCATCGGCTCCCAAGCTGTCAAAGAAAAAAGTTCGTCTACTCGCTCTGGGATGCGTCCTGCATCAGGGCCGGGTCCAGCCCGATCTCACGGGCCTCCACGGCGCGAGCGTTGCCCGCGGCGATCAGGCCTCGCAGGGTGCTGGTTCGGCGCCCGGCCTTCTGGGCCTTCTTCAGGGCCACCTCGGCGGGCACGACCCGGGCCTGGGTCTCGAAGACACCCTTGGACAGCTCGCGCTGCTTGGGGCTGTCGTCGTACATGTTCCGGCGACCAACCTTGGCTTGGGACGCGGAGCGCCACAGCTTCTCGACGCGCTCGATGCCGCCAAGCAGCTTCACCGCCCTGATGAGCGGCATGGGCTCACCCTCGAACACCAGGTTGACCATGGCCCCGTACCTGGACTGGGCGTGCTGCAGCTTGACGATGCCGAGCTCGAGGCCGGCGATGCGATCCACGATCACGCCAGGCTTCACCGCCCCGTCCTCCTCGAGATCCGATGGGAACTGCATCAGAGTGGTCGGGAAGGTGTCGTTGAGGAGGCTGCGCTCGGCCTTCAGCTCCTTCAGACGGTTGATGATCTCGTGTCCGGTGACCTTCATGATTCGCTCCACTGTCGCTGTCGTCGTCGGTGTCCATTCCAATCCCGCAGAGCTTAATCCCCTCCACTGTCCGTGGCAAGTGCTTCCTCGATTTCCATGCGGATCCGCTTCTTCGCCTCCCGCCGCGCCCGGCTCTTGACCGGCTCGTCGACGTTGAAATCTCCATAGCCACGGTCGGGCTTCGTCAGCGGACGGCAGACGACGCAGTCCTCGCCGTGCAAGTTGTGCCGACAGGCTCGGCGTCGTCCATAGGCTTTCATGTGGCGGTCCTCGAATGTCTCTGCTATGGCTACCACGGACCGGGACTGCGGCGCTTGGGAAGGCACGAGGTCTATTGAGGCCGGGACCTTGCAGGAGGCCCGGCCTCGAACCCATCTAACCACGGTACTCCCCAGGGAGCCCGACGGTGTCAAGAACCCCGGGCGTGGATCCATAGTGCTGCTCGACGCGCTTCAGCTGCTCCTCGAAGATGCGGTGCGTCTCGACGATGCGCTCGGCCTCGTGCCTCAGGCCCCAGGAATAGGAGCGCCAGTGGGACAGGGGAGCCGCGATCAGGTGCAGCCGGAACGATACCGGGCCAACCCCGTAGTGTCTCACCCGGGCCTGGACGGGAGTTCCGGCCCGGACGACGGCCAGCTGCCGCAGGCTGGCCTGGTTGGCCGACTTCCGCTCGAGGGGCTTGCCGTCGAGGTTCATCTCCGGCAAGCTCCAGTTCTGCCAGGTCGTCAGGTCGTGCTCACCCTCGTAGGGCAAGAGGCTCACATCGCCGAGGACGTTGAGCTGATCGAGGACGATCTTTCCGCTCACGGAGATGGGCTCGTAGTGCAGGCCCACCAGGATGAAGCCGCTCACCGGACGCAGGGTCGTGGACAGCTCGAAGGATCGGTTGTCCCTCTCCGCGTTTTTCGGCTCGGCCGGGATCACGACCGCGCTCTCGTGCACGGACGGGAAACCTCTCGGCACCAACGGCACGGTGAAGACGTGCATGGCTCGGTCCAGGTGCCCCAGGGCTTGTTCCATGGTCAGCTGCTCACCCGGCTCCAGGCCTGCCGCGGCCAGGCCGAGCTCCATAAGCCTGCGGCCGGCGTCGGCCCGCTTGGGGATTCCCTCCTGCTCCATGAAGGCCTGCAGGGCCTGGTCGAGGTCATCGTCGATGCGTGCGCGGAACTCTGGAGGCATGGGTGCTCCCGTGTGGGGTTGTGGACGTTCGTGTCCACTGTACACACAGGTGTGGACGGTGTCCACAATCGTCCACACCATATAAAAAGCTCAAGTCGTGAGACCGTGCGCCGATGAGGGGGCCAGGAGAGACGCGCCATGGACACCAAGACACGAAAGGAACGGATCATGGTGGTCATCAGGACGGCCAACACCGCCGAGAGAACCCTCGATACGATCCACCGAGGTCGCCCTCACTCCTTCATGAACGGTCTCCCGTCGCTTGGTTCGAGCTACAGCGACCTTCCGGAGTCCGAGCGGCCACCACTTCCGGGCTCGAAGAGCTTCACCAGATAGCCGTGGCCCGTCGCCCTTCCGCTGATCCCTTCACCGCCAGGGTACGGGTCGTGGATCATGCGCCCGTTCACCGCCACGACCATGTGCTCGAAGCTCCCATCGTCGCAACGGGGGCTGGGTCCCGACATCAGGTGCACGAACTCCCCGTGCAGCGACAAGATCTGGCCCGCGGAATGAACGCTCTGAAGATCCACCCACAGGACTGACAGTCCGCGGTCCTTCAGCCACGCGTTGAGCACAGGCAGCACCGGGGCTCCGGTCTTGCCCTCGACCCTGTTGCAGCGTTCCTTCAGGTCTGGGACGTCTTCGATGCCGCAGCCCAGCATGCTCGCGATGCACGCCTCGGTGCAGTTGCCGTCGGGCCAGCCGAACCGGGTCTGCATCACGGGTCTCATCGTGCCCAGCCCCTGTCGTGAAGAGCCGTCGCCTGAGTCACCGCGAGCTCGGCGGCCTTCTTCTTGCACACATCGTCGGTGCAGCAGCGAACGCAGGAGATGACACTCCCCAGGGTCAGCGTGGCCTCGATGGTGGCCGGGTTGTCGCAGCTGCGTTTAGCCGAGCTGCCGATGCAGTCCCGCTTCTGCCACTGTGACAGCTCGCGGAACTCGACCTTGTTCAGCGTCTCGTCCATCAGTCGAGCGGGTCGGCGCCCAACGCCAATGCCTTGAGCTGTGTCCGCAGGTTTGCCTTGACCGTCTCGGTGAGCTCGGCCTTCTTGATGACGATCCGAACGGGTGGTGCGAAGGCGATCTTGTTGACCAAGAACTCCGTCTCGGCCTGCTCACCAAGGAACAGAGCGGTGTCGTTTTCGAACACCCCTCTCTGGATCTCGTAGGCGCAGACCACGATCCGTCCGGATCCATCGGGCTTCTTGCTGCTCTGGATCTGGGTGGCCTGCAGGGGAAGCACCGTGTAGTCGTTCGGGTCCAGCCCGCCCATGGTCAGGGACTCGACCTCATGGGGCTCGAGCAGGTTGGAGATGTCCAGGGCGGGGTCAGCGATGTCGAGGAGATCTTCCGGCTTGCTCATGCTCGTTCCTTCTTCGGTGGTGCAGCCACGTCGTCCCACAGGCTCTGGGTGCGGTCGCTGACGGACATCATCTCGACGCTACGGGCCAGGTCTTCCATCAGGTTGACGGCCTGCGGGGTCGTGGCCCAGCGCTTGATAGCGTCGATCTGCTCCGGGGTGAGTTCACGGGGAGGTTCGACGGGGGCTGGGACAGAGTGGATCACGGTGTGGGCCTTAGGAAGGAAACCCCGGGGGCGTCGGAGGGGGAGGGCAACGCACCCCGGGGCCGGGCAGGTGGTCTCCTGCGAGGGAGGCCTGCCCTTGTTCCTGAAAGATGGTAGCGGGGACCGGATTCGAACCGACGACCTCGAGGTTATGAGCCTCGCAAGCTACCAGACTGCTCTACCCCGCATCACGTTGTGAGTGTAACTCGTGCTGCTGAGCGTGGCAAGAGCTTCTCTCTTACTGCACGGAGATCCCGATTCGCTCCAGCTCCGGTCCCAGGGGATGAACGGTCACGAAGACGTCATGATCGCCGACAGGGCCCAGCACGACAGTGGTCGGGCTGTCCTCGCTCTCCCGTAGGATCGTCTGGTGAGAGCTCCCCCACTCCTCTTCTGGCTCGTCGGCCTGGTTGCGACATCCCAGAGTGTGCGACTCGATCCACCAGCCAGAGACCACCACGGAGTCCCCGCACAGCATCGGTCTCGAGCCATAGTGATCGAGCATCTCTCTCGCTCGAGACATGACCGCCTGCGGGATCATGTCTCGGCTGACCAGATCGTCCGATGGGCCTTCGTTGGCCCTTGTCTCGTCCGACGATCGCCTGTCGGCCACCAGGCCGGCGGCGAGGGAGACCAGGGCGATGAGGGCCTCGATGGGCATGACGGGCTCCTGCTTACCAGGGGGCTAATCCGACAGATCGACCCAATAGTCGAACTTCTCGCCACCGATCTTCATGGTCTTGACCACCGTGTAGGCGATCTCGTCCGACTCCTCGCGGAAGTCCCTGTACTTATGGGCCTCGTCGATGGACGAGAAGGGACCGTCAGCGCCCTCGGGCTTCCTCTGGACGATATCCGTGTCAGCGTCGATCTGGGCCCATGGATCGAGGGCCTGCGGCTTGTCGGCATCTTTCCTGTCGGCCACCAGGCCGGCGGCGAGGGAGGTCAGGGCGATGAGGACTTCGATGGGCATGGAGGACTCCTGTCGGTGCCACGATCATACCGCGAAGTCCGTGGAAAGTCTCGAGCTCAGCGCCGATCGCTCCAGTCCAGGCTCACCTTGCCCTCTCCCCCATCCACCATGACCCGGTCCGCAGTAGAACCTTCTTGGCCACTCTCCACCTCATGGGATCCACCTTAGGACAGCTCGTTGTACAGGCTCACGGCCGAGGCCACGTCGAAGGACGGCTGCGGTCGATACCGGCGGTCGATCGAGCCACCTTCGGGGCCCACGATGGTGTGGACGACGCAGTAGCCGTCCTCGTCGACGAACAGTCGCTTGGTGCGGTGGTTGGTAGCCAGCTGCACCTCCCAGCGACGGACGTGATCCATCCCGACAGGATCGATGCGCTCGCAATCACACAGTCTTCGGTCCATGATGGGCTCCTGCTACGACCGGGTCAGCCATTCTTCGAGATCGTCAAGGAGGGCCTGGCGCCACAGCTCGGCGAAGGCCTCCTGGATCATGGCGGAGAGGTCTCTCTTGTTCATGGTGTAGACCTTTCCCTTGGCCGCCTTGTCGAACATATCCAGACCCGAGATGTGGGAGATGTCGGCCGCGGCGACCGGGTCGGTCGGAATGGAACCAGCACGGCAGGCCTCGACGAAGTCGTCGGAGGCCAGGATCTCGTCGAGCAGCATGGCTGCCGCCTGGCTGACTACCGGAGCCGGGTCACGGCCCTTGTCGACACCCCACTGGGCCAAGAGCTCCAGCTTCAACGGGCTGCCGTCCTCGAGGTGACGCAGGACCTCGACGGTCTGCTCGCGATTCAGCTCGTAGCGCTTCTTGCCAGCGCCGCGGCGTCCATGGGCAGGGGCAATCTTCTTGCCAGTACCCGAGCGGGCGCTCTTGCGGGAAGCTGGGCGGCTGATTGTCGGCATGACGGTCTCCTGTCTGGTGACAGAAACATAACACCTGCTACCACCAGTGGCAATCAGTCGATACCAGTTTTTCCTTTTTGTGCTTCTTCCAGAATCGACTCGAAGAACCTTGATTCAATAAGAGGATTCAACAGAATCCAGATCCAGAAAGACACAAACCATGCCACCATCGAGCACTCCATCGTCCCGTTGTATCTTCCCTTACCGGGAAACTCGGGAATCGGATCAGAGTACGAAAGATCGGTCTTTCCTCTGGACTCGAACAGAACGAGCTCTACAGACCTGTTCTCCGGGGCTGAAGGAGATGATCTCCATACATAACGATCAACGACCTCACGATCGAAGATCTCGGACATGAGCCATGGAAACATCGTGCCTGTCTTTCCCTCTCTCTCTATACTGAAGCTCTTCTTGATCACGAAGCACTTGTCTTTCCATACTGACCTCGACCAGTCCAGTCTCGGTGGGCTCATTTCAAGAAGATCGTAATCGGAGCACGCCTCTACAGCCTCCGGTTGATCCTCGAAAATCTCGAGGACTTGATCAATGTCTTCGGCAACGAAACCGACCGCAGCAATCCCAGAGCTGGTGGTGAACCCGCTGTACGGTGGTCTCTGGTCAACAATCGCTCTGATCTCTCCGTCAAGAGAACAGTTGGCGATGTACATGACGGGGACAAGAACAAAGACGATCCCCACCAGAGCATAAAGGCTCTTGACGAGCCCGCTCAGTAGACGAACGAGCACGATAGCGGCCCTGTAGAGCGAACTGCGCATGATGATCTCCTGTCTGGTGAAGAAAACATAACACCTGCCACCAGCAGTGGCAAGCACACCATAGCTATCGCACCGATCTCCGTCCGCGGAGCGAGCGGTCAGCGGTAAGCGGTAAGCGGTCAGCGGTAAGCGGTAAGCGGTAAGCGGTAAGCGGTCAGCGGTAAGCGGTAAGCGGTAAGCGGTAAGCGGTAAGCGGTAAGCAGTAAGCGGTAAGCGGAAAGCGCCCGAGGTCACCAGACCTCGGTACACAGCCCCACCCTCAGCAGGTCCACCGCTCCGATTCTCGTGGTGAGCAGGTCCGACAGCTCGCCCCTTTTCATCCCCCGTGGCATCTCGACGCGCCAGGCCTCGGCTGCCCGGTACTGGCTGTCCGTCGGGTCCCTGGCCCGCCACTCCGCACCCTCGTCCGCGATCCTGGCGTTGCCAGAGCGCCTGACGAAGTCGGTGCCCACCCCGGTGGCCATCTCCAGGGTCATGGGCCTGGGCGCCATGCGCTCGACGTCGTCACGCCGCGGGCGCTCGCCCCTCTTCTTGCGGATGAGCCAGGGTACCCACATGGGCTGGTCCCGATGGTCACGATACCTGGAGGGCGCCATAATGAGCGCGACCAGGCCTTCCCAGCCAGCGTCGGCCACCCAGACCGGGGGCGAGAGTCCCGGCAGCTCGATCCAGGAGCAGTGGGAGCGGAAGCGGTCCCCGACCAGCCCCGAGTAGGTCCGCTTGGGTCTCTGCTCGCCTTGACCCGATCCGCTCCAGTGCGGACGCTCTTCCGTCAACACCGAGGGGGCCTGGATGAGATCGTGCTCACTCGACGCTCCCACCAGGTCGAGCAGCAGTAGATGATCCTTGCCTGGATGCGGCCGCAGCCCACGACCGACCATCTGGACGTACAAGGGCTTCGAGCGGGTGGGCCGGGCCAACACGATACAGTCGATGGACGATTCGTCGTAGCCTTCGGTGAGCACCGCGCAGTTGGCCACGCAGTCCAGATCCCCGTTCGACAGCGCTGTTAGAATCCGTCTACGCTCCGTGGACGATAGCTCCCCGTGGACAAGCTCGGCCCGAAAGCCGCGCTGGCGGAGCTCGTCCACAGTGAGCTCGGCCTGGTTCACGGTAACGCAGAAGACGATGGAGCGCTTGCTGTGGGCGAACCGCTCCATGATGGCCCCGGTGTGCTCGACGATCCGCAGCTCGATGATGGCGTCGGACAGTGCCTGGGTCTTGAAATCACCGCCCCAGCTGGGCACCCCCTCCAGCACGTCGGAGAGGTTGGTCAGGGTGTGCTCCTCGATCTCCCAGGGCACCAGCCAGCCGTCATCGACCGCTTGCTGAATCGGGTAGCTCGAGGCGGTCTGCCAGATCTTTCCCAGGGCCCGGTTGTCGGCCCGGTCCGGGGTCGCGGTCAGGCCGAGGAAGACGTTCTTGCACTGACTAGCCACGTCGAGCATGGTCAGGACGCGCTCCCAGGAGTCGGAGACGGAGTGATGGGCCTCGTCGACGACCACCAGATCCGGGGCGTTGCCCATCCGCACCAACGGCGCGAGACGCTCGGGGTTCCGGATGGTGTCCATGCTGGCGAAGACCAGGTCGGCGTCGTGCTCATTGCGCTGGGCCTTGACCACGCCGACACGAGGGAGCAGCTCGGGCCAGACCGAGTCGATCGTCTGGATCGGCTGGTCGATGAGCTCCTGCCGGTGCGCCGTCCACAACACACGCTGGCCGCGGTCCAGGTATTCCTTGGCCAGCCACAGAGCCGTGAGGGTCTTTCCCGTGCCAGTGGGCAGCACCATCAGTGGATAACGCTGGCCCTGCTCGTAGAGCTTCCTGACGCCCTCGAGGGCCTCTTCCTGGTAAGGGCGGAGTCGCACTACGTGCTCCGCTCACCGCTGACCGCTGACCGCTTACCGCTCGCTTCGCGTGTGATGATCATCAGTAGTCCCAGTCGTAGCACCGCTTGCAGACGCGCCTCGGCTCTGGCCCGACGAACTCCTGCCCGATAGCTGTCGTCAGGTACCCGACGACGACCATGTTCTGTGTCGAGCATTCACACAGCGTCTCACTGGTATCGTTGTCTCCGGTGTAGTGGTACACCTCGGATTTCTTCGATCCGACCACCACATCGGTGACATCGTCACCGTCATCGTCGATCAGACCGTGGCTACGGAGCTCACACACTCTTGGGTGCGACAGCGGTAGTCCGATCAGGCCACTGACGAAGTTCCTGTTGCCATGAGCGTGCTCGAGCTCTTCGTAGTGTTCTTCGTCGAGAGGGTTCTCATCATGAAACATGGTGTCTCTCCTTTGGCGGATTGGTTCTGGTTTGATTGGAGTGCTACGCATCTGACCGCTGACCGTTCGCTTCGCGGACGATGATCATTGTGTCGATCTTGGCTCGAAGACGATCTCGAGACGGTCGCCGCTGGTGTCGACCTTCAGGGTGTGGACGATCTCGCTGCACGTAGAGAGAAAGATCAAGAACAGCAACATGCCGAGCCCGCACAAAAGCCATCTGATGCTCCCTTTGGGCTCGGACATGATCACGCTTCTCCTACTTGATCTCGGCCTCTACGACGATGACATCTCCGAACAGCTCGGCGATCTCACCACCGCTCTTTCCGGTCAGCTCGTTGATGGGGCAGAACCGGACCCGCAGGGTCATCAGGGCGCAGTCGACAGCGCTGGCGTCCTCGAAGATGTCCGCATGGCCAGGCAGGTTCTCGAAGATGCGGGCGCATGGCTCACCGTCCGCGGTTCCGGTATCCCAGTCCCAGCCCGGCGGTGTCGCGGCCTTCATCCACAAGCTCTCCGAGCAGGGCGCCCATGACCAGCCGCCGTGGACGGTGTAGGACTCCTTGCCTTCGCTGGGGCATCCATAGAGCTTGACGGTCCAGCAGCCGCCTTCCCAGCGGATCCACCAGCCCGGGTGACCGTGGCCACCATCCAGCAAGGCCTGGCGCGCAATATCGGGAAGCGCCGCGAGCTCTTCCATCTGCTCTGTGGTCAGCATGGCGTCTTCTCTTACTTGTCTGGATCGTAGATGACCCTGGGCTCACGGAGCCCCAGCGGGATGGTCGGGGCCGTAGCGACGCGCACGAAGGCCTCGTGCTCGTCATGGCCGCCTCTGGATCTGACCACCGCCATGGCGACGATCTCGGCGTTGCGCTGGATCTCGTTCTTGGACAGCTGTGAGACCAGGGTCTCGACCCATGCGTTGTCGCATGCCGGACGAACGAGCTCTTCATCGGCGACCTCGGGTGCTGTCGGCAGATCACCCAGCATCTCCATGCACAAGCCAGTGATGACACCGTCCTCCTTCGCCCACGACTCGACCGACTCGACCAATGGGCGCACGGCCGACCACGTGGAATCTCCGTGGCTCTCGTGGTGGGTGAACCGAGCCAAGCGACGCTGCATGTTCTCGAGGACCCTGTCGCTGTCCCTGATCCCACGGGTGGTCTCGTGGTGCAGGGTGCGGATCAGCAAGAGGCGCAGATCTGCGATAGACAGAGTGCTCTCGGGCGTGACCCCCATCTCTTCGACGGCCAACAGCCAGCCGCCATCGGGCTGCTTGCTCCTGAAGTCTTCCTCGACCAGCTTCTTCGCTCCGGCCGTCGCGAGCATACGATCCATCTCGACGCGCTTCTCCTCTGGGAACTTGGCCAGCTCGAGGTCTTCAGCCAGGCTCTCGGTGTGGGCGCGCATCAGCTCCTCGAGCTCGGCCTCTTCCCGCTCCTCTTCCTCGGCCAGCTCCGATAGGCTCTGCTCGTCGTAGCTGTTCGCCTCCTCCACTTCCTTCTCTGCCAACTTCTGGGCGATCTTCTCGGCCTCTTCATCTCTCGCCATCCAGGCCTGGCAGGAGTCCATCAGCGCGATGCCGTCGTCGATGTTGGACAGCAGCGTGTTGGCCGATGAGTCCCGGTTGAGCACACCCGCCAGCTTCATGACCGTGATGGGGCTGATGGTCCCGGTCGATACGATGTACAGCATCTGGGCCTTGACCGCCCACAGCTTGCGATCCCGCTTCCACCACTTGTCGGTGTGGCAGTACAGGTGGTCCTCGAGCTTGGAGAACCACAGCGCCAGCAGGGCGCTGACGGCCTCGATGCGCTCACTCTCCCCGATGACCCCGGTGATGCGTCCGATGATCGGATCGTCCAGCAGTCTCTCGATCTCGTAGCCCAGGTGCTCGAGCTCCGAGAAGTCCTCGGCCTCGAGCGCGAAACGACCATCGAGAACATCGTTGGCCATCTCGTCGGACAGCGGCCCGACGGGAAACCCCACCCGGGGCAACACACCGATCAGCTCGTCTGTCTCGAAGGCCCCGAACCACAGGCGGGACCACCAGCGGTTGACCGCCATCTCGTACTGGAGGGTCTCTGGCATGTAGGGGAGCGCCTCGGCCAGCTCTCGATGGGAGCGTTCGAGCACCGATGCGAGATCGTTGCGCATCCCCCTGGAGACGCCGAGGGCGCGCAGAGGGCCCATCGGCAGCTCGATGGCCGGAGCAGCCACGAACGGAGCTCGAGAGTCCGTCGGCGCCTCGCTCTCCCGGGGCCACTGCAGCCGGTACAGGGGTTTTTCGAACCCTGTCCCCGTGTTGTGATGCTCGAAGGGTGCGTTCCCGTAGGTGACGGTGTCGTTGCCGTTTCTCTCGGACGTGCGCACCAGGCGTGGCAGTTCGAAGCTCATGGGACCTCCTGTGGTCATGTATGTAGGCGGACTTCCTGTCCATCCTCACCATGACACGTTGGCTCCTCGGCGTCCAGCATGGTGGTCAGGCACAGAGCCATGGCCTCGGCCCTGTCGGCGACGCCGGCGATGCCTGGGACGTGGACGTAGTCTCCGTAGAGCACCCCGGGCTCGTCCTCATCGACATCCGAGACGATGAAGGCGACCCCGATGATGAGATCCTCGGGGGTCGTCAGGAGCCACTGGGGACGATCGATGCCGTCGTTGCACCACACCGCGACGGTCTCCGGGTCCATGCCGCACAGCCTGACCAGCTCCCTGGTGGCCCAAGCCATGGAGGCGTAGTGGGACAGATCCGCCAACAGCATAGCCATCGCCTCGATCCCGATGGGGTTTCCGCCCGACTCCTCGAAGGCCGCTATCGAGATGTTGATCTTCGCACAGGCCTCGGTGAAGGCGTCGTAGCGCTCCCGCACGAGGCGCTCGGCCTCTTCACGGAGCACAGGCAGGTCGAGGGGCAGGTGCGACTTCATGGCGAGTCCTGTGGTGTAGGGATCCCAGGGGGTGGCACGGTCGGTGCTCCCGTCAGCGAGGCGAACATGCACTCGAGGGCCCCTGCGTTGATCTCTGGCCTGTTGGCGTGCAGGTAGTAGACCATGGTGGGATCGGGCTCACCGAAGCGATCACTGTAGGCGTCGAGCAGATCCTTTTCGTCCACATCGGGCAGCACGTCCTGGCGCAGGGGGTTCAGCTTGTCCCCATACACATCGGCCACCAGCTCGTACATGGGGGTGTCGTAGCCCATCACGTTGTCCCTGATCCAGTCGATGAACGGCATGGGCTCGAGGGGCGCACCCACCAGACGCAGCAGGGCCTGGTGATCGGACAGAAGCCCGCTCAACGCCACCGGGTGCCAAACGTACAGACGCATGAGGTCGTCATCGTTCACGAACGCCGTGCCGAGGCCTCGGAGCCGGGCACGCACGTTGGCCAGAAGAAGGCTGCCGAGCCCTCGTAGGTTCAGCGGAAACGCCAGCTGACCCAGGGGCTTATCGGGCCCCACCGAGCGCAGGCTGTTGTCGAACTCGCGGGCCAGCAGGTCACCTCTACGCTGGTACACCCACTCGTCGATCTGTTGTGTCTTGGTCATGTTCCTTCCTATGTGGCCTTCAGGCAGCTCTTGCAGACGCGGCGCCCGTCTCGTCTCACCACGACCATATTCTCGACGGACAACCCACAGTCGGTATCCTCGAACCCCCAGCCGTAGTGGTGCCACACACCCGAGCTCTCCATGCCGATGACCAGATCACGGCTCATGTTCAGCTCTCTGGCGATCTGGCTGCGGGCGGGGAGACCGTGTAGACCCTCATCGGGCATCACCTCGGACAGATCCCGGTACAAGGCCTTGATCTCGTGTCGGCACCTGTTGATCTCGGCAATGATCTTCGTGGCCCGATCCCTGCTGCGCTCGGTCGTGGCGATGGGTTCCTCGGTGCTCATGCAGCCTCGAGCTTGGGGACCCAGTAGCGGTCCTCCCACAGGTCGTTGCGGCACACGGTGATGCCCAGGCGCTTGGCCTCGGCGATCTCCATGCGGATGCCCTTGGAGATGCTCGGCGGTCCGCAGACCCAGACCTCGTCGGCCTGGGACAGCAGCGCCAGGCAGCCCTTCATGTAGAAGGCATGATCGCCTTGGGTGAGCTCACGCACGTGGGTCAGGTAGTTGTGCACCCAGCTGATGACCACGTGGCCCTGCAGGGCTGCGAAGGCGCAGAAGACCAGGTAGCGCTCGACGTTTTCGTCCATGTCGGCCCACTCGCCTTGGCCGGTGGTCAGCGGGTGCATGATGTAGATGCGCTTGGGCTGGCCGTCGTCCTCCATCCGGTCGTGGATGAACAGGGGCTTCAGCATGCACAGGTTGAGGTAGATGTCTCCGAGGTGGTACTCGGGGTGATCGGTGCACTCCATCTCCACCGCCGTATCGAAGATCGCCTGCCGCTTGGGGTGTGCAGACAGCCCAGCCTCGGCCAGGGCGTCGTCCCGGAAGGTCTGGCGGAACATCAGCTCTTTACCAGCGCGCCAGGCCGAACGGCGGGCCTTCAGGTCGTCCTCACGGGTCATGGGGAGACAGCTGGTGTCGGCCCCGTACTTCTTCAGCGTGGTCAGCTCGGCTTTGCGAGGCAGGCTCTTGTTCGCCACCGGCTCGGGGTTGTGCTTCACCCAGCTGTATTTGTCGAAGTCCAGTGCCATGATGTAACTCCTCGATTCTGATGCGTTGTGATGGACTTATGGTCCGAAGGTCGCAGAAATGATGCGTTGCTGGTGGGGTTCGGTGGAGCTCGAGCGGACCTCGATTCCCAGGTGGCGGCGACGAAGGTCTCGGCAGTCCTTGCTGCCTCGCTCGAAGTTCCAGCAGACCTCGGGGCGCCTGTCGTAGATGGCGCAGGAGCACGACACGCCAAGATCGCCGCGAAGGGCTGTACAGCGACCGTTGCCGTCCAGCTCCATGGCCCAGTCGTCATGGATCCGGTGGGTCTTGCGCGTCATCCGAGAGGGGATGGTGTCCACCTCCTCGGGATTCAGCGACACCCACTTGGTGTTGTCGGGGCGGTTGGCGACGCAGCAGGCACCGCAGGTCTGGCAGTCGATGGGTTTCATCCTGTCCCGTCCTTACATCGCTGCTTGTCGAACAGCAGCAGCAGAGTCCTGGCCCTGTCGCGCCAGGTGTCGTCCTCATCGCTCGGGCTTCCCGCGAGCTTGGTGATCCTCATCCTGAAGGTGCTGTGCGTGGCCTTTGGGATGACGATCCGGTCTCTGTCCTCGTCGTCCTCGTACAGATGCACCGAGTAGTGATCCTCGAGGGAGAAGGACAGCGCCTCCATGTCGGAGATCTCGTTGCTCACCTCGACGTAGTCGTGCTCTGGAGCTTCCTGCGTCAACGCATGGATCAGCTCGCCCTTTCCGATGCCCTCCTTACCGCTGACGATGATCTTCATGGCTCACTTCCCTCTCTTGTCCCACTCGAGCAAGGTCTCTCTCCAGTCATGGAGCTCGTCTTCGTTGACGTCGTCGAGGTGGCACAGGTGGACGTGGTCGAAGCCGTGGATGTGGTCGAGACCCTCGAAGCTGTCGGGCATCTCTCGCACGACCCCACGGGGGAGACCTCTCCAGCCCCCGCGCTCGCCCTGCTTGGCCGCGGTCTGCTGCATCAGTCCACGATGGACGATCTCATTGGGCGTCACGCCCGACCGGATAGCGGCGTGTGGAACCTTCCAGACACCGCCAAAGCCATGCAGGTAGAAACGTGGACGGGGCTGCTTCACTTCACCCTCCTGGCGTGCTTCTCCCACTCGTCTTCGGAGATGACCATCCATTCTCCCTCCCTGACCTTGTTGGTGGGCCAGAAGGTGACGCCGACCCTGGACACGACATCGTGGACAACCACCTTGCCGATGCCCTGCAGGATCCACTCCTGACCTCGCATGCGCCGCGGCGCCAGGAAGATGAAGAGGATCCCAGAGATGCAGATCAGCAGAGCCACGGTGCCGAGCACCAGGCTGCCCCGCGAGAGCGAGAACCCAGCCACACACCCGGTGAGAATCCCGGAGTAGCGCACGATGTTCTGGATGATTCTCCAGCCGCGCATGTTCATGGGGACGGGATCGGTGTTCTTCATGGTCTACTTCCCCTCGGGATCGCCGCTGGCCTCGACGACGTCGTCAACCACGGGCCAGACCTGGCTTCCCTCGGCGTCGTGAACACTCTTGGCGATGCGCAGCAGGCGTCGGGCGTGGCAGCGGCCGCCGCCCTCGAAGAAGACGAACCAGTCCATCTCGTCACGCATACCGCCGCGGCGGTCGTTGTCACGCACGCCCTTGACGGTGGCCAGGATGGACCCAACGCCAGTGGCAGCGAGACGCGCTGTCCAGCCTGGCTCGGGGCGCCAGGTGACCGGAGGAAGCTCACGGGCCAGCCCACCGCTGGTCGCAACGTGCTGGTGGTGCCGATGCTGCCGGGCCCGATAGGCCAGCCGCTGAATGGCGTTCCAGTCGAAGCCAGCCTGCTCGACCACGGAGCGGATCTGACAGAAGAAGCCGCGGGCGTCCTCTTTGCTATCGAGCAGCGGGTAGATCACCGACTGGGAGAAGAAGGGCATCTCCTCGTCGTCCTCGCTGTACCAGTCCGAGCCCTTCATCAGCGCGACGAGCTTGTCGGGCAAGCCTTGCTCCGGTCTCCAGATGAGAAGCTCGATGATGGCGTTGACCAGAAGGTTGTCGTGGTAGATCTCCCCCCAAGCGTTCGGCACCCACTCGTCTTCTCCAGGCTGCTCCTCTCCGTGCTTACGGTAGGGCTTACGCCGGGTGCAGACGTGGGTGATGGGCGCCTCGCAGCGCGTGCAGGTGATGGTGTAGCTATCGAAGCTCATGATCTCTTCCCTTCTTCGGAGACGGGACACCGCTGCCGGTGCAGGCGCTGAAAGTGGTGGTGGTACCAAGGGAGCTGATGCCCACAGGCAACACAACGAACCTTGGCATCTCGCCAACCACCGCGGTAGTCGGGGCCGCAGGGCTCGAAGCCGAGCTTGGCGGCCTTGGCGTGGCCCTTCTTGTTGTGCTCAGTCTGGGGCTTCATGGCTTCTCCGGCTCTATGATCAGCTCGGTGTCACTGAAGTGCTCCTTGTACAAACAGACACGCCCCTGCTTGTGGGCTCGGATGACCTCGGTCGCCGGGCTCTGGGAGCCGATGGGCATGATGGAGCCATGGTACGAGCCATCGTGATGGTAAGGGCCCTCCAGCGACCAGGACCATGTCCCTCCAGAGCGCTGGTGGTGCCCGGCCCGGGTGCGCCGAATCTTGTAGTGACCATCGGGAAACTTGATCCCGAGATCGATACAGACAGCGACGATGGCCTTGGCGGTCCTGGTTCCGATGATGGCCATGACTCAGCCCCCCTCTTCTTCGGAATCGTTGAGCATGTCCTGCACCTTGTTGAGGGCATGGCGCAGTCCAGGAACCCGGATGTCTTCCCGACATTCATCGACAGCCAGCCGACGTGTCAAGTAGCCGAGCAGCTCGGTGAGCCGACCTTCGTCATGCTTGTCTGCCACGGCCTCGACGCCCATCTCCATCAGGTTGTGACAGCGGGCGACGATGCTGCGGGTGTGGTCTCCCACCTTGGCCGGGTTGTTCCGGTCCACCTGGTGACGCAGAGCCGTGCAGAAACTCTCGATGGCCTCGATCTCACCGAGGATGGCGGTCTTGTGCTTCATGGTTTTTCTCCTGTCTCTCGTCTGCGAAGCAGGCGGAAAGCGGTGAGCGGTGAGCGGAAAGCGGCCGGCGTAGCCGGCTACACCCCGTCTCGGTACTCGAGGTCTTTGTCGGTGGGCATGATGCCGAGCCTGATACCGACCCGGCGGTCGGCCTCGACCAGGGCCCGGCGCAGGTGACCTGGGATGGTCTCACCCATGAGGCGGAAGCGGCCCTCGGGGTCGAGCTCGAGCAGCCACATGCGACGGATCAGCGCGTTGTGGTGGAGCCCATAGCGGCGCTTGGCCACGGCCCATCGCTGGGCGTCGGATCCGAAGGGCTTACCGTGCTCACGCTCGTGGAGCACGAACATGTCACGCCCCATGAACTCGCTGGTCAGGGTCGTCTCGAACGCGTCGATGTCCTTGGCCAGATCCCGCTCGGCGGGCCAGTAGTCAGGACCGGGGAGTCGCTCGCTGCAGAAGACCGCGCCACCGATGGTCTGGGCGACCACGGTCGACATGTCGTCCAGCAGGTGCCAGGCGATGATGTCGTCCTCGCAACACCCATCGGGCAGATCCATCTCACGACCGGGCCAGGGTGCCATCCAAGCCACGCCGGAGACGTTGCCACCACCACCTCCGCCGGGAGAGACCCGCTGACTGTAGGCCACAGCGGCCTGACGCAGCTCGGGGGTCAGGTGGTCGCGGGAGACGTTCGGGTCGACCCGCTGCATGGCACCGAAGAGGTGGGACCTCTTTGTCGACACACTGGCCTCGTAGCCCCGGCGAGACTTCTTGCCGTCCTCGCTGTCGTCGAAAGGCGGCAGGCCGCGTCGGTAGGCCTCGCGTTGCCCGGGGGTAGGGACGGTCGCACGATGGAACTGCTGGGACATGGGAGCCTCCTGTCTGGTTTCGATGACAGGAACCTATGCCACTACCAGTGGCACGTCAAGAGGTTTGTTCCCAGTTGATCAACGGACAGCTCTCGGTCTCTTCGCACTCGAGACATCCACGGTCCTGATCCTCCGAAGCGCAGGGCGCCTCCGGTGGCCTGATGCGCAGAAAGCTCGGACATCCGATGCGCTTCGGGTGGATGCTGCACACCTCGACGCCCGTGGGGGCGTAGTTGTAGCAGGTCGTATCCCGGCAGGTGTGAGTCTGTTCACTCATGATGTTTTTCCCTTTGTGGTGTACCTGGGGCTCGTCTGCGCAGTTCCGCAGGCGCTCATCAGCGCGGTCCGAAGCGCGACGGCGGAGTCGGTGCTGCCGGCGATCTCTGGGATGACGACGTAGCGGTCGTACAGCCCGGTGAAGCGCGCCTGCTCCCCAGCCTCTTCGCTCTGGACGATGGCGACAGCACCCTGGCTCGATCGCAGCAACCACACCGTCCCGATGTCGTCGGGATCATGGATATCCAGGCGCCACAGGGGTGCGGTCTCGTTGCTGCGGACCTCGAGACCGATCAGCCGAGCCAGTGTTCGGCAGGCATGGTCACGAACCTGTGAGAGATCGAGGCAGATCCGGATGACCCGCATGCCGAGCTCATCGACCCACGGCTCACCAGCGCAGGGGTGCTCGCCATAGGCCCACACCCGCTGGGTCCAGCCATGGTGGAGTACCTTGTACACCTCATGAGGCTTCCTGTTGATCTCGACCAGGTCCAGCTGAACCTTCGAGGTCTCCACCGGCAGCACGCAGCCAGGACCGAGCAGGTCGGGGCACTCGTAGCCGTAGACATAGATCATGCCGTCTCCCGTGTGACCACCGGCTGGACCTGAGGCCCCGGGGGAGGAGTCTGGTCGGTGCGAGCGTAGCACAGCTCACGCCAGCGCAGCGCGGCCCGCTGCACCGACTCCCGGGCCCAGCGCCGGGCAGAGCCGGTGCCGGAGGACAGGTGCTGCTTCTCGTAGACGATGCGACCCAGGTACAGGCCGCGGGTGAGCAGCCCCGGGCTCTCGCCGTACAGCACCGGGTCGGCAGGCTCGGTGACGACCCTGCAGCCGGCCTCGAAGCTCGGCAGGATCTGGACGGCCTGCTTGAGCATTCCACCGGGCCCGGCCAGCCTCGTGGGCTTTTCGAGATCACGGTCGAACAGCTCACTGGGGTAGCCGTCCATCCACTCGAAGTTCGTGCTGCGTAGCTCGGCCTCGAGACCCTCGAGGCTGTTCTTGGCGATGGTAACCCAGCCCTGCATGTGGGCGTTGCCCCTGTAGGTCTCGATGTCAGCCCGGAGAGCCAGCTTGGTCGCGTCTCGGAGGCTGTCACCGATCCTCTCGATCCATCGAGTTCCCGCGCCCTTCATTCGATCATGGCCGGTCATGGAGCGGGCGTGCATGGATCCGCCCCAGCACCAGGTCTTGCGTCGGAAGCAGACCGTGGCCAGTCCGGCCATGGGGCTGGGCAACAGCACGTCCCAGTCACAGGTCACGGCCTCGTCCCAGACCTGGCCGAGGAAGTCGGGCTCCACTCGCTGCCACTGGCGCACGGCGAACATGGGCCCCAGGTAGTGCGCCAGGCGCAGGGCCATGAGCGTGTCGGGACCGTATGGCAGCAGCCATGGGTCGAAGTGGGCGTACTCGGTGTTGTCTCGCATCTTCATTCCTCACTTTCCTCGTCTTCCACGGGCCATACGACATCGAGGGTGTCACGATGGACGACACGGAAGGCCTGTGTCCCGTCTCTGTAGCGCTTCTTGGTCTTGATCCAACGCACGGCCTGCTGCACGGTCTCGTGATGATGCTGGTACGGCCAGCCAACGTCAGAGCAGCACAGCCACCTACCGTCGTGCTCGGCCTCCACCATGAACAGCTTGCGATTGGACACACCGCTCTCCCTCAGCAGATAGGACAGTCCTGCCAGCCCACGTGGATGAGCCCGTCGGGCTGCAGCACCACGCTGCGGATCTCGCCGGTCTCTTCCATCTTGGTGGGCATGCAGTCCACCAGGACCACGCTCATGCCCTCGTAGGACCAGACGATGGGGCCGTAGTCCAGGCGGTAGACGGGGCTGGCATCGTCGGAGATGACACGATCGAGGTAGCGATGCAGATCATGGGCACCGTGCTCATCGATCCAGGCCGAGGCCTTCTGAGCTGCCTCGCTGTTCTTGGGATCTCTGGGCTTGCCCAGCAGGCGCAGGGTCAGCTGCCGGCAACCGATGGAGCGCAGCGAGCGCACGAAGGCTGGAAGCTCTTTTTGGATGTGCATCAGCTGACGCCGCGGACGGATGGCCTCCGCCCCGATGTCGTAGTTGGTCTGGTCCCCGTCGACATCCCAGTCGTCCCTGGTCAGGTTCAGCGACAGTCTGGGGATCATTCCTACACCGGCCACCTTGGAGGCGAGCTCCCTGAAGTCGACACCGTGACCCATGATCTTCTGGTTGAGGACGTCAAAGCGAGAGGCGGCCGAGATGGAGACGGTGGACAGACCCTTGTACGCCATCGCGGCGATGGCCCCGTCAGTCAGCCCGACCCCGCTGGTCTGTAGCTCCACCCGGGGAACTCCCCCGCGCTTGAGCGCCTCGATCACCCGCATCACGGTGTGATCCACGGACATGGGCTCGCCCCGTCCAGTGATGAGCACCGTGTCGATGCCGTTGTAGCGGCAGTAGTCCACCGCCTTGGGCATCGACTCGAGTATGCGATGGTTCTGCCTGTCGTGGCTTCCTTGGTGCTCGGTCAGATGCGAGATGCAGAAGGGGCACTTGTTGGGGCAAGGGCAGGCGAGGTTGATGGACAGGGAGGTGGCTTTCATGACTGGGCTCCTGCTGTGAGCTCGAATCCATCGAACTCGAGCACCGCGACGGGGTAGTGTTCGATGGGAACGCTCTCTGCGGTGGGGAAGGCGGGATGAGACTCGATGGTCAGGAACAGACCGGACCTCTCGGTCTCCAAGATGCCGCCGTTGTGCTCCCACCTGTCCGTCACGCTCTTCACCGAGACTGCGGCCCAGTCACGGGTCCCGTCGGGCAGCTGCACCAGGGCGCGGACAGGAGGGGTCTCTTCTGTGAGCGCGGTCTCGTACCAGAGGTAGGAGTTCGTGAACAGAGTGACCTCTTCCAGCTTCACGCGCTCGGCGCCCTCTTCGGGGCGCTCCGATCGTTTCAGGTTCTCATGGACGGCAAGCCCGAAGACGGTGTACATGCCGTCATTCTGTCCGCTCCGTGGCTGCTCCTTGGCCCAGCTGGCCAGTGATGCGCGGGTACAGACCTGCATCACCCCTGGGGACTGCACAACGAGGCTCTCCTTGCCCATCACGCGCTTGGTGCGGATGGCCAAGTAGGCGACGTTGTCCTCGTCGCTGACTCCCGAGTACAGCTTGTACCAGGGCGCCTCGTCCAGCACGAGCCGATACCGGCCCTTGCCGTTTCCGTAGATCCCGCCGGTGACGATGTCGGCCTTGCGCATGGAGCTCCTCCTTTCGTGGAAGAACTCTATGCCACTGTCAGTGGCACGTCAAGCACCCTTCTCCGAAGCGACGCACAGAATGCCGTCGAAGGACGGAGCATCGACATGGAACGGACAGCGATGACAGTGGATGTGGATGCTCAACAGCTCATCGGGCTCCAACGGACACTCCACCTCACCATCAGGACCCGGCTGAATGTGCCTCACCCTCGCCAGGATGCGCTCGACGAGGCTCTTGACCAGTAGAGCCCCGTCTTGACCATCCGACGTCCCGACGCAGCTGGAGGCGACGTGGTGTGCGAAATGCCACACCTTGAGCTCACCGTGCCTGGCGACCAGGGGGTCTCCACAGGTGGGGCAGGTGCAGCCACAGGCCAAGCCACGGTCCACATCACGGACGTGGACGACGTCGCCCTCCCGCTCTGCCAGGACCATGATGGCGCGGGTCATCTCCGGTCCTTGGCGTCCTGGATGAGCTGGAGGACATCCTCCTGGCTGGAACAAGGGATTCCGTAGAGACAGAAGATCGAGCCACGTGCATCCTTGAAGCACAGCTGATCACATCTCTCCAGACACGAAGATGGACAGACCCACCCGTCCTCGCTCATCTCGAAACCGGGATCCGGGCACGAGACCAGATACTGCCCATCATCCAAGGTACACGTCTCCCTCTTTGTCGCCGCCTCGTGTATCGCGACGCCCCCATTACAGGTATCCGGGTGCCAGATCCATCGTTTGGCATGAGACTGACCAAGAACCGTATCCGATAAAGACGACTCGTCATCACTATCCACGACGATCAGATCGAGCTCGAGACCCGGCATTCCGCTGCGATGCAAGGCCTCCAGAGATCGCCAATCTATCCTGGTCTTTCGCCACTGCTTCCATCCATCTTCCATCAAATAGATAGCCGTCTTTCGACCACCCAATGACACGATCGAATCCGGTGGCTGTGGAACGTCTGGGAACAGTGACAGGATCGAATCGATGTCATTGATGACCTCACCTGTCTCGAAGAATCCCTCTTCCAGGATGCACACGTTCTTCTTTCTCGTTCCAAAGACGATGTATGACGGTGGAAGCCATATCTCTTTCGAGCTGGCAATCTCTCTCTGTGCAGCTCTCCACAACATCTTTCGTGCTGGGAGCTCTCTCCACCTGGCACCGATCAGGCACCTGTACCTCTGTCTTTCATTGAACGAAAACCATGAAACGTCAGCCCCTCTCGCTTTTCTGACCAACTCATCCGTCACGATTTTACGCACCGTCCCTGGTCCCACTTGCCTGGACACCTTGCTCGCATCGATGATCAGTCCCATCCTTCCAGAATCCTGGATACCGTCCCTTTTCCAGTCATCGACATCGTGCGTCACCACGATCTCGATGATGATTTCACCCTCGCAGGTCATCGCGGCCACGTCAGCGATACACCTTTGCCCATCATGTAGATCGATCCTGTTCTCGAGCCTCACATCGTCGAGGAACAGCATGTATCCAGCCTTTGCGACAACAACCTCCTCCTCGCGCCTATCATTCAACACGACCGCGTAGAGTGCAGGAACCCATACCCGACCAAGATCCATGAGCGCCTGCTGAAACATCAGATGCAGGAGCGTCATGGCTGCGCCCTTGCAGTCCGAATCACTCTCATGTGCGAAGTGGTGCCCAACCTCGGTACCCTTCTTCGCCACCAGGCGCCTCCCACATACGGGACAGTGACAACCGCAAGCCAGACCGCTCACGACCTCGCTGATGTGCACGATCCTGTCTCCCCTGTCCCCACAGACAAGGCACCTGTCTTCTTCGGTGGTGTCATGGATGGTCATCGTCAGTACAGCGCCTCGAACTTCGCCTCGTCGTCCCCGCAGATACCCTTGAGTCGGTCGATCCAGGCCTGGCTCTTGATCTTGAACATCACCGGCCCTCCGGCCTTCTGAGAGAAGGCGCCCTTGCAGACCACACCCTCGAAGGTCACCCCGTCCAGGCTCCCTTCACGCACAGCCTTCAGCAGCCACGGGCCGACCCTGCCGTGATGCAGCAGGCGAGGGTGATCGAGGTGGCCGAAGAGCTTCAGGAACTCCCTGGGCTGCAGGATGCCCTTCTTGAATGGCGCCACGTCGAACAGCGTGACGGTGTGCTCCTCATCCTCGTGGTTCCCAGCGAAGCTGCTCGGACCGTGGAACTCCAGGTAGGCCGTAGCTCTCTTGTATCGCTGCTTGCGGAAGTCGCGCTCGAGATCCTCGGCGTACTTGGCATGGAACAGCCCAGGGGCCTCCTGTAGCCAAGGGTTCGAGTCGTCCAGCAGTCCGTTCTTGCGCCCGAACTTCGAGAACCCACGCTTCGGAGTCCACTCCGCACGGATCAGTGAGCCATCGAGCTTGTCGAAGACATGGAAAACGCCCGTGTGATCAGGGCGGTGGGCGATGGAGGGGTAGGGTTTCATGGTGTTCGGCTCTGGCTATCTCAGTGAGACCATGGAGAATGGGTAGGCTCCAGTCGAGCTGGACAGCATCGGCCCAGAGTCCCGCACTTCGGTGAAGGCGAACCACCACGCTCCGTCCGTGGCCTGACGGAAGCCGGTGATCACGGCCCGTTCGGCCAGCGTTCGGCCATTGCGATCGCTAATGACCCTCACCACGTCACCGACACGACGCAGCTTTCCCTCGTCGTCTTTGCGGCTCTGGGCGGCCACCGAATCGCACACGGTGTCCGCGCTGCCGCGGACCTTCTTTCGCATGGGGTTGAAGATGGGGTTGTCCATCATGACAGCTCCTCGCTCCCCGGGTGGACGAAGACCTCGCCGCCGGCATCGATCCACTCGATCGCTGCTGTATACACTCGGGCGCTGACCTCGTCGGTCTCACCGGACAACACGATGGCAGATGAGATCTGTAGCCGGACAGGCAGGTGCAGGATCTCGTCTTCGCGCAACAGGCCCGTGTTGATCCAGGAGCAGCCCGTGCGGCCATACTTGGCGAACTCCCTCAGCCAGACCACACCCACACCGTCGCTCATGGGACGCCTGAAGGGTCCCCTGAGGGATGAAGGGTCGCCGAGGTTCCAGACCGTTTCGTTGTCCTCACCGGCGAGGGTGCCCCCATAGTGCAAGACGGCGTCCTCACCGTCGGGACCCTTCTCCCAGGGGCGCCATGCCGCCTGCTCGAGCCACACGGTGATCGTTCCTGCTGGACCAGGCCCATATGGACGATGCTCGACGAGGCCCACTCGGACGTTTGGCCCAAGCAGGTCCTCGACCCTGGCTGGACTGTCCTCCCACGCCTTCTCGATCGCAGGTACGCCCTCGGCCTTCACTGCATCATGCAACTCCCGCAGGGATCGCTCGAGCTGCTGGGTCTTCAGCTTCCAGGCAAGCACACCGGCTGTGTCATCGACTCCTGATGTCTTGTCCTCGTCCATCATGGTACCTCCAGGTCCGTGCGCTTGTCGTGAGCCACGTCGTATCCGTCGACGTCTCTGACGATGGCCAGCTCGTGCTGGCGCAGCCCTGTGGGGAGGTGCTCATGCCGCTGCAGCGCCACGGCCCGGATGACGTGACGGTCGATCTCGATCTGTACGACCTCGACATCGCCAGGGAGCTCGAGACGGCAGTACAGGCAGTTGTCCACGATACCTGCCGCCATGTACCGCAGCGGGTCCGAGATCCTGTCCTTCGACTCCTCGACAGGACCGGGAGGCTGCTTCCTCTCATCGGACGGTGCGGCCGCGTAGAGGTGGCCGAACCTCGACAACGGCGGACAAACCATGGCCCACTCTTCCTTGGTGAGCTGGCTGGTGACCCTGTTGCCCATGTGTCCCAGATGATCGTCGAGACTGTCGGGGCGCAGGGCCGCGTACTCCTCGGGAGTCATGGTGTCCCTGGCCTCGTTCAGCAGGCACAGAAAGGCCAGCATGGTGTCGTGCATGCGCACACGAACGGGGACATCCGGGTCGAAGGCACGAGCCTGAAGGCGCTCGGAGAGCCTGGAGAACTGTTCGGTGATCATCGCCTACCTCTCGCAGAAGGTCTGAATGTGAAGCGCGATCTGGACCCAGCGACGCTGGCCCTCTCCTCTCAGGTACCGACGCACCGACGCACGCCACGCGGGGAGCTCACGAGCCCTCCAGCGGCACCGGGCCTGGTGACGCCATCGAAGCGCGAGACCTCGCTGCTGGATGTCCCAGATCGTCGGTCGGTAGGAGAACCTCGTGGCGACGGGAAAGGACGGCCGCGGGGGCCGGTTCGGGGCCATCAGCGCGGCCTCGACGAGGAGCCGATCGGCGCGCCATGAGTACGGAACGCCCATGGGCTCGGTCAAAGCCTCCACGGGCACCGAGCTGTTCATGAACACCACCCCGGCCCCGCGCACCGGCCCGACGAACCAACGGCTCGGATCGTCGGTGTGGGCCTCGATGGCCTCGACGGAAGCTCCTGGCGGAAGATCGAAGAGGATCGCCACCGGCCCTGGGCCCGTGGAGGACGCCTGACCGCTCACGATGGAGCGGCCCATGTTGGTGCCGGGGTCCATGAACATCTGTCTGGCGGCACTCATGGTAAATCATCCTTCTTGGCCCTGTCCTCGGCCTCGGTCTTCTCGAGCTCTGCGACCATCTTCGGATTCAGCATCGGGCCATGGATCTTCATGAGACCACTCCAGTGATCCGCTTCGAGGAAGCCGTCAATGATCTGGGAAATGCGGCCCACGATGTTGGACGGATACCCACCCGGCATGTCGAGGCGCGAACCGGCCATCATCATATGTTTGGCCTCGCACCAGATAAAAAAATGGTCCCCGAAGGTGAAGAACTCCTCGTCATCCGGCGGATAGTCATCACGCTGAACCACCCGGAAGTCCACCGGGTAGCGAGCCTCGAGCATACGCACCAGGGTGTCGATGACCCCCGCGATCTCTGGCACGTGTCCCAGCAGGATCTGGTAGCGCTCGCTCATCGTCCCCTCTTCCATGTTCCCTTCTTCTTGGAGCCTCGTGTCCTGCGCGGGTTGGGGATCTCGAAGATCCAGTCGTCCAACGCGATGTCGTACTCGTTTGCCGATCTCCGGACCTCGGCCGCGAGCCTCCTGATGCGCTGCAATTTTTCCTGAATCTCCTTTGCCGCTATCTGTGGCGCCAGCTGCTTCTCCATCGCGGAGGCCATGTCTTTCAACGCAACCAGCCCATGAGCCAGCTGCTGCCCGGGTCCAGTCGCACCGATAGTCTTCTGTCGGTGATCATCCAAGACCGCAGGATCCGCATACTTACCGAGTCGAAGCTGCCCATCCACTGCCATCTTCACGAAGATGGCGAAGGCCGGATCCGTGGGCCAGACACCATCTTTCCATACATACTCGTGCATGGACTCCGGCGCCTCGAATCGAATACAACCATTGGCGTGTTCCCAGATGAAGTCACGGTTCCCGACAGGGCCTTGGCGCAGCCTATGCGGGGCGGATCCACGGTAGCTCTTGGTGTCGGTCGGACGCGCCAGAGCACCCAGGACGATCCCGATGATCTTGTTGTCGTCTGGCCTCAACCCAAACATACCAGGATCGATCCGTCTGGCGGACTCTACATCGGGAGCAGCATCGTGGTAGCTCGGCGGACAGTAGGTCCAACGGCCAAAACGGTAGATGGTCGCTCCTGTGTTTCTGCTCATGACGTGCTCATGAAAAGTATGGTCGGGGTCCTTCGGGCTGACATGCCCGCGTCTTGACCTTGGCTTGATTCCATGAGGTTTTCCCATGGCTTACCCCTTGTCCCCGACCGCGCACTCCCGGCGTCGCAGCACGGCGAAGGCCAACAGCACAGCCACGGCCGGATCATCGTGGAACCCGGGCACCTCGACGGTCACCTGATCGCCGTAGGAGGTCGAGCCACCGCCAATGGCGGGCGCCTTGACCTGCACCTGGATGTTGACGGTAGTCTTGGCACCACCCTCTTGCAGAAGCTCTGCGAGCCACTCGAAGCCACACACCATGCACACCTGGTGGTGCTTGGCGTTCGGATCGAGCTGCAGGCCCAGCTGGGCCAGGTCCGCCAGGACCGTTGCCCAGGTGGCGTGATCGGATGGGTCGACGTTGGGCAGAAGCTCACCACGCTCGACGTAGCCCGCGCTCCGCTGGTCCCAAGGCTCACCATCGGGCTTGACAACCAGTGGGTGATCACTGCCGGTGATCTCGAAAGTGACCATGTCGTCATCGACGCCAGTGCAGACGAAGCCGCCGATAGTCCAGGCACGCTGCATGGGCATGTGTCCCGCTGGCCAGGCAGCTCGCAGAAGCTCGATACGTTCGTCACTGGGCCAGGCGATGTCCATGGTTCACTCCGGTGTTCGGTGTCTTCATGGAGATAACACGTGCTACCAGCAGTAGCAAGACGGTCACACCGGAATCAGTCTCGCTTCAGCAGCTCGGCATGGCGGAAGGCGCGCTCACGGGCCAGCTCACCGTCCTTACGGCCGGCATAGTAGTGACCGCGCAAGGCCACGTCGTGGATGACCCTCCGGATGTTCGGGTTGTGGTTGGCGGCACCGTGCTCCCAGCCCAGTACGTAGGCGTTGTGACGCACCACGCCGTCCCCCACCTCGACCATGGTGCCCCCACAGCCCATCATGGTGTCCCCCGTCCACGGCGCCAAGATGCCCCGCTGTCGAGCATCGTCCAGCTGCCCGGCGGCCAGAATGGCCATCTTCATGGCCCGGTGGGCGTCGAGCTCTTCGACGGGCTGCAGATCCTCGAAGAGCTCATCGTCTTCGAGCCACTCGATCACCTCGGTGCATAGAGACGCCATCATCTCGGTGTCGACGGGTGGGGTCCATTTCCGGGCACTCATGAGCTCTGCTCCTGTTCTGCAAAGATCCACGGGTCGAGGATCTCTTCGATCTTCTCGTCGCACCAACGCATCACCGTCAGCACGTCCTCTGGGTAGTGGTCCGCGAGCCCCCGGCCGCCCAGAGCGACGGTCGTGCACTTCCAGACCTCTGGACGGGTCCTGAGGGCAGGCTTGCGGTTTCGCCAGCGCCGGTTGAGCTCGAGCTGCCCCTCCAGCGGCTCATCTACCCGGATCCAAGCATTCGCAGCCCCATACTTCGGCTCGGAGCCGTGGGGTCCCATGCTCGAGGTGAACGGATCCCAGACGGTGAAGCGGAGCTCATGGTCGTTCCCGTTGCCGTTGACGTAGACCCTGGCGAACAGGAACGGCTCCCCACGGAAGGTGAAGCTGCGGGCCAGGGACCACCACTGGTTGCTCATGGCTCGCCACGGGGTCAGGTCCAGCCTGTAGGTGGGCCTGGGAAGGAAGCTCACCGGAGAGTTGATGGTGAGCTTGCGCAGCTCGTGCTTTGGCCAGTCAGCGCGCTTGGGCATGGTCCAGCGTAGATCGTGAGGATCGCTCATGATGACGCCTCCCGCGAAGCCTTGGCCTTGCTTCTCACCCTGCGGAACTCGTAGCGATCCAGCAGGAACAGCCGGGCGAGGAACATCGCCTCGGTGAAGGGGACATAGGTCCCCTCGGGATCGAGGTGACACATACCCGGGAGCCGGCCGAGGCTCCCATGGACACGACCCAGGCCGCGCTGCATCTCACCGTACAGGTCGAAGACGCTCATGGCGTCCGGCTCGTCCTTGTGGAGCTCCTCGAGGAGGTTTTCGATGTCCTCACGAAAGCGGACGAGCTGGGCCTCGTGGTGCTCCTTCCGAATCACCCACCACGGTGGCAGGTTCTCGGGAGACATGTCTCTGTGGTCAGGGTCCCAGATGGTGCCGTGCAGCTCGTCCTGGATGGCCCAGGCCAGCTTGGCGCTGTCAGCCGAGCACCGCTGCCCCGAATCCGGAAGCGGATCACGGGTGGGTGCTTCAGCCTCTTCGGTCTTCGGGTCGCCCATGATCTACCGCGTCCCGGCGTCGATGGCGCGCCTGTGCGCCATGGTGATCCACCCTGTACGGTCTGCGCCGGGGTGGATGGACGGTGGATAGGCGTTGCCGCCGCTCCCCCAGCAGCCGTGCTCGGAGGCCTCGAGCTTGTCGACGAGAGCCTGGTCCGTGATCTTGGCCTCGTAGGGCGATCCCACCGGGCGGCTGTACTCGTCGGGCGGGTTGCCCGCCCCGTGGCCCTTCTCGGCCTCACTCGCCCGCATCGCTTGGAAGAAGGCGTCGACGTCTCCACGAGAGCTGTGGACGGTGTAGCCGTCGGGGCGGGTGCCCCAGCCGCGCTCGCTCTCTTCCCACTTCTGGATCCAGACGTTCATGGCGTCACTCCTTTCATGCCCAAGAACGTAACACTCTCCACCAGGAGTAGCAAGCCGTTCAGCCTACTCCCAGTCGTGCACCCAGAGGCTGACCTGGAAGTCGTCATCCTTCAGGATCGGCAGAATCACGACACCCGTCCCCGGGGCCTGAACCCCTCCGAGCTTCTCGATCAGCTTGTGGATGAGCGCGTTTCGCTCTTCGGTGGACAACAGCTTGTCTTCACCGTCGTGACCTGTCTTCACCACCAGACAGGTCACGTCCAGCTGCAGCCGTGCATCGGGCCACTTCGACTTCGACATGGGTCTACTTCCCGTGACGGGTAGGGCGATCCTCTGGACCCCAGGGGGTCGGGCGACCGTTCTCGTCCACGCTGACGAAGGTGATGGTGGTCTCGATGGCCACCTCCTCCTTCCCGTCGGAGAGCTCGTAGTGCTCCCGGGTGGCCACCAGGCGCACCCTCAGGGAGCTGCGCCCTTCGTACGCCGTGGCGCAGTACAGCTTGATGGTCCAGCCCAGCGGCGCCGGGGTCCGGAAGGTCAGCTTCTCGACCTCGATGGTCACCAGACGATCGGTCTTCATGCAACCGCGAGCGTACATGGCCGCGGCGATGTCGATCCAGGCCATCATCTGGCCACCGAACAGGTTCTTCGTCATGTTGCAGTGGGGGTACATCACCACGTGCATCCCGCACAGCTCGAAGCCACCTTCCGTCAGGGTGCTCATCATCGCCTCCAGGCGTGGTCGGTGCTCATTGCCGACGCTTGATGAAAGCACTAACCAGCTCTACTCACCGTGGCAAGGCGGTGCTCATTCTTCCAGGTCGATCGGTGGTCTGATCTCGTCCATCCCGACAAGGACGTCGTCTTCCAGTGGGAGCTCATCGAACTCTCCCCGCAGTGCGCGCTGGTACTCCACCTGCTCACGCTCGAGCCTCTCCAGGCGCTCCGCATCGGTCTCGGGCGCACGCCCCTCCATCCTGACGTAGAAGTCAGAGGGGTGCTCCTGCATGATCGTACCATCTGGACGGATCGTGGTGATCATCCCAGGCTTCAGCTTGCGGTCGCCAAGTGTCCTCTTCAGCGGCAGATCCCAGGGACCCTCGCACTCCTCCTTGCAGCTCTCACAGTCGTCATGGCCGGACACTCCGCAGACCCAGTCGCTCCAATCGTACGTGTCATCCAGCATATACCCACTGTCTCCGGACGCTGCACAGTCCTCGGCTGTCAGTAGACCGAAGAGAGAGTCACCCCAGGGGACGCCCACCAGTGCCCTGAAGTTGGCGTCGGGACCCAGATCCTCCATGCCCGGAGGGATCGGAAGCAGTGGGATGCCGTACCTGGGGTCGACGGGGGAACCGATCCGATCCCAGGCCATCACCAAGCCATTGAGGACGATGGCGTCCTGGAAGTGGAGCGCCCAAAAAGGCCAGGTCATCCAGTAGGCGAAGCGACGCACACGGTACGCCACCGGAGACTCGTCGACATTGCCGTAGCCGAGCCTATGGACCCACCCGGGCATCACCTTGCGCATCTTGACCCGACAGAACCCGTGCAGGCCGTCGTGGGCGGCGCTGGTGATGTCCATCAACAGCGCATTGCGGCCGCTCTTCTTGACGTCATAAGCCAGCTGACTCACGATGATCAGCCCGTACAGCTGGGCGATGCACCAGCCCAGCACGACCCAGGCGATGGGCGCCGCGAGGGCGTAGACGATGGTCAGAATCCAGACCATTGGGGGCTCCTGTGCTCGTAATAGTGACCACTTCCCGTCAATGGGTCCCGGCTCGAATCCTGGCGACATCCCTGGCTCTGTCGAAGGCCGCCATCAGATCGCCGACCATGGTCTCGACTTCCTTCGGATCGTAGGCACGACTGCGCTGCATGCCAATGACGAAGCTGATGGTGCCCACCTCTGGATCGGGCTTGACCAGGGCCCGGAGCCTGCCCGCAGCACCCCCAACGAAGATGTGCCAGCCCGTCCCCGCACGACTCTCCTCGACGGTGGACTTGGGAGAGACCTTGCCGACACGGTTCTTCAAGACCCTGGTGGTCAGCATCATGGCTCTCCGTTCATCAGGCGCTCGAGGAGCTTGGTCTGGAAGTCTGCGGGCATCAGCCTGGCCTTGTTCCACCAAAAGACGATGGACTCCCGCATCGCCTCCTCGTAGCCCGCAGCGTCCATGCCGGTGGACGACCCACCGGAGAGCTCGAAGTGGTTGTAGGACAGCGTCATGGGAGCGATGGGTTCACCCTGCGCCGTCGGCTTGCCCAGCAGGGTCACCACCTCCCACTCCATCTCCGTGCTGCGGTGGCCGGTCTCATCCAGCACATCCGCCCGGTAGACCACCACGTCGACGTGGCTAGCCAGCACCAGCTCGGAGCCATCGTCGATGACGTAGGTCTGCTTGCGGGGCAGCTCGTCGACCCCGCGCCGGGGCACGAACTCGCCACCGAGAAGATCTCCTTCCTTCAGCACCACGATGGGACAGGTCGCGAAGTTCTGCCCGATGACCTCGAGGGGCACCAGCACGATGCCGTCCCGGTTACCAGGCCTGCGGTCGTCCCAGGCTGCCTGAACGCGTGAGATCAGCAGGGGCCAGTCCGGGGCACCAGCCTCGGTGACCGGCAGGAACATGGTCCTGCTCCTGTCTCCGACGTTGCCCTTCTCGCAGAAACCACCGATACCGATGGTGGGGATGCTCTTGTCCATGTCGTCTTCCTCTCGTTGATGCGCCATAGCGCGTTTTCGTCGCTCGTCTGTTGTCGGCCAGCGGATGTTCAGGGGGAGCCCACACAGCAGCTGGCAGAGCCGGGGCACCATCAAGACCGTGGGGGCATCCTTCATGAACGCGGGGAGGCCTCGACAGCGGACAGTCCATCCGGAGATTCCGGCTTCTTCATCCACAGCCCGTGAATGGGCCTGCCGTCCTGACGACGCCAGCGGCGCTCCTCGGTGCTCACCAGCCCGTCGTCGCCCAAGAGCTGCCCGCCCCCTTCTTCGAGATCGCGGACCCGACCACCGACGTCGAACCCCGCCCCGATCGCCTCCAGGCTGATGGCATCCAGCTCGTCCGGGTAACACCCGCGCACGATGACGACGCCCCCTGGTTGCAGGGCGCGAGACAGGATGTCGGCCAGCCTTCGTGCAGGGGAGACCCCGAACCCGCTCAGCCAGTCGGCCAGGCGAGCTGGCATCGAGACGTGGACCGTCTGGACGCTGCCGTCGGCCACGATCTCTGGCAGCAGGCTGGCGTCGTGACGAAGAGCTCTGGCGTTGGGGACACCCGCGAGACGCTGTACCGCGCCATCGAAAAAGGACTGACCGATATCAACCCCGACCCAGTCGGTCCCCGGCTCGCGGCTGGCCCGCTCGACCAGCAGACGACCATCTCCACAGCACAGCTCGACGCAGAGCGGTCGCCCCTGCTTCCGCTGCACCCTGACGGGCTCGACCTGCGGCCGAAGCCGGAGCGGCCCGAACCCGGACCTCGCCTCTCCCGTACCGAGCAGCGCGTTCAGGGCGCGCTCCTTTCTCTCGATCTCGCTGACGATCCCAGGCGGCAGTAGCTCCAGGCACGACTCGGAGCTCACGGCGATGCTCGAGTCCCAGGACAGCTCCACCGCATCGATCCCGGTCTGGTCGAGCAGCCAGCGAGTGTGATCGTGTAGCTGCCCTGCATCGAGCAGGTAGCCGGAGAACTGCCCCTGACCTGGCTGTAGCAGACCGATCCGGTTGTGGACCATCCAGCTGTACAGGCCCATGCTTCGCAGCTGCATGTCGAACTTGGGCCAGAACCTCTCGCCATCCTCCGAGAAGCGCAGGGTGCCCTCGAATGGCGACAGCATCGCCCGCAACAGCCCGTGTGTCGTGTGCTGGTCCCAGCGCTTCGGGATCCCGTACAGGCCGGCGGATGCCAGCTTGTCCGAGATGGATCCACCCACCGCGTGCATCCTCGCCACCTCCCCGTACCATCGCAGGGGGCTGAACAGGGCGACCGCCAGGGGCCGCAGGCTGGCCTCGAACATGCGCCACTCGGTCTGATACCTCATGGCCTCGGGCGGCGACAGCAGGCCGGCCTCACGCACACCGAGCCCTGTCAGCGGGCTGGTGCTCGAGTCCCAGCGCAGAAGACCCGCCCGCGACAGGGCGCTGTCGAGCTCCACACCCCCACAGAGGGGGACCGTGACGTGGCGGAATGTCCCGGTGATGTTCATCGCCGCCTACGCCCACTGCGGTTCTGGTTGCGGCCACTCCTGGCCCGGTCATCGCCCTGCCCGGGCCAGGTGCGCTTGGGGCGCTTGGGCTTTTCGTCCGAGCTGCCCATGGGGAACGGTTCCGGCATCGTCAGATAATAGACCTCACCGACAGGCGTGAGATCCCCGGTCGAGCAGTCGATGACGTGGGGACCGGCCCCAGTGACATTGACCTCGTTCGGATCAACGGTGACCCGACAGATGCCCGTGGCATTGTCAGCGGGGGCGTCGTCGTGGCTGTTTCCGTGCATGGCCTACTCCTCCCCGCCCGCTCGCTCATGGGCGCCTTCGAGGATCTGCGCCATGGCGTCGGTGATCTCGGTGACCTTGCGGCCCGGCTCCGCGCCCGGGGGTGGGCCATCTTCATCCTCGGGAGAGAACAGGGTTCCGTGACCGCCACAGTCCATGCACATCTCCATCTCCTCGCAGTCGATGCAGGACGAGGCGGGTCCGTGGTCACAGGCGTGCTCGTGATTGAAGCAGCCCGTGCCGTCACAGGTGTGACACAGCCACATGCTCTCGTCGGAGCTCTCCAGGTTCCGCCTAGCGTCGTCCAGGGCGCACAGCACCCGCAGCCGGCGCTCGGCGTCCGGGTTGCGGTGGATGACGTGCTGTTCGTAACGGGTCATCGACACGAGACGACTGACGCCGATGCGGGCATCGGTGGCCCACTGCCACTCGAGGCCTCCGTGCTCGGGGTTGGTGCCGTGGTGGGGTGCGTCCTCGATCATCACCGCGAAGACGACCGGACCTCCGAAGTCCATCGCCGCGGCGAGGTACGGAGTCAGCCAGCTGCCCTCACCCAGCCCCTCGCGCAGGATGACGGCCGCCGTCTCCTCATCGGTGCCGTGGTACCACAGGCATGGGCCGGCATGGACCCTGGGCGGGATCATGTGGGTGGACAGCGGCAGGTGATGGTCGATGGCGCCGTGGTACTCGTTCCACAGGATCTCGTCTGGGACCTGCAGCACGCCATCGGTAGGATCGACATGCGGGGTCGGGACACCCCCCTTGTCCATCTCGGGGTCGCAGCTTCCGTCATCGAACAGCGCCACGACCTCCGCCTCCTGAGAATGGGCGGTGAGCGGTGAGCGGACAGCGGATAGCGGCCCGTCCAAGACGGGCGGAGTCGGCTTGTCGGTGTCGGGCAGCGCCGCCATCAGAGCCCCCATCATGCCAGCACGCTGCTGGGCACGTTCGGGCCAGCGAGCCTTTGCCGCGGCCACCGGATCGTCGGCGAGCAGACCCTGTAGCACGCCTTCGAAGGCACCACCTGCAGGGAGACCTTCCGGACGGACGAGCCTGGTCAACGCGGGGTTGCGACGAGCCTCACAGCGGCGATCCTCACCCTCCCTGCGCTCACCCACCGGCGACCAGCATGGACACGAGGGTGCACCGTCCTTCACCGTTCCGTCCTCGTTCACCCAGTCCTGGACCCAGTGATGCAGGTTCACGATCTGGCTGCGCAGCATGGTGCACTTGGCGAGGCCGTCACGGACCATGGAGAAGACGCAGTCGGAGCAGTCGCAGGCGGCGTTGATGAAGGCGTGCAGGGTCTCCTTGGACAAGCCAGGGGGACATGGTTGGATGGGGTGGTGCACGTCCTCGTAGACCTCGACGGCGTCACAGAGCGCCATCAGCTCCCTCTCCCTGTCGCTCCCGGCCTCGGCGCCCCACAGGTCGAGGACAGACTCGAGAGCCGCCTCGTACTCGTCCTTGGTCCATTCGCTGCTCATGCCTGCTCCAAACCGTGTCCACACGGTGGTAGTCGTTCTCTGACGCTGTAGCTGTCGCCCACCCGGTAGACCACCCAGGCCTCGGCGAGCCCGAGCTCGTGCAGGTCCATGGCCAGCAGGCGCGCCTCGGTGAAGCGGTAGCTCCGCTTTGCCCGCGATGACACCAGGGATGGCGTCCGAGTCCGTGTCACCGCGCCTGGCCCACATAATCTTCACATGGCGCCTGGCGCGGTCGATGTGCTGCAAGAACTGGGCTGTGTTCGACATAGATCACTCCGCGGTGGTGAAGAAACGATCCGGGAGATCGATCTTCGATGTCTGGACCTGCGGACAGCGCCCGAGCGCCTTTCTGCCCGCGGCCGTCAGCTTGCGGGGAGCTTGGAAAGTCCAGCGCTCTCCTGGTTGCGGAATGACAGCGAGCCATCCCAGCCTCTCCATGCGCGACAGCGTGGCCATGGCGACCGGGTGCTGGTAGCGAAAGGTGTCACTGAAGCCCTCAGCGTACCAGTAGCCGCTGGATCCGTACCGGACTCGACCATCACCATGGACCAGCAGCCGGAGCACCTTCTCCTGGGCCAGCGTCGGGCTGGGTCCGACCTCTCGCTTGTGCTTGGCCATGTCGTGTTCCTCGTCTGACGAGCCCGAAGGGCGGTCGAATAGCGGTGAGCGGAGAGCGGAGAGTGCCTGGCCAGGGACCAGAGCTACACCGACTTCCAGCGGCCCTTGACCAGCTCGAAGCGCTTGGCCATCATGTTGCCGGCCACGGCGCTCAGCAGGCTGGGGAAGGCCTGGATGGTGTGGGCCTTGTTGCCACAGTCGGGGAAGGAGCAGGCCCGAACGGGGACTTCCTTGACGGTCTTCTTGCCGAGCATGCCGAGATCGAGGACCACGTCCTCGGTGGAGATGTCGGTAGACAGGGGAGATCCGCAGACGGCGCAGGTGTCGGTACTCATGGTGTCGGCTCCTGGTGGAGTGGGGTGTTGCTTGCCACTACCAGTAGCACGACGTTCATTATCGTGCAACCAGGAAGGAGCCCTTTTCAGCTCGCTTGGCTGCGGTGGACCCACTTGCTGACGGACATCGATCCCACCAGGCTCGGATCGGTCCACATCACCGCGCTGTCCTCGGTGACACCCATCAGCGCCAGCACCTGCTGCACGATCTCTACGTCCTCGGGGTTGGTGGTGCGGCCCATCGGTCGGCACTGACAGGAGAAGATCTCGAGGGTGCCCTGGAACGAGTACATCCAGCTCAAGCTCGAGGCCAGCAGAGGCTTCTCGAGCTTCGACTCCCGAATCTCGGCCAGCCGGGCCACGATGGCCTCCGCCGTCAGATCCTCCAGCAGCTCCCAGTAGTCTCCCTGGAACTCGCTCATGGCCAAGGCCGCCTGTCTGTCGGTCTGTGCGGTTCCGGTCCAGGTCTCGATGTGCGGCAGCCTGGCGTGGATGACGGCACCACGGGGGGTAGAGCTCTGTCGCCACCAGGTCCCCTCACAGGGGCCGTGGGAGGGGGCGTAGATCCATTCGGAGTCCCGTTCCACGAAGCGCTTGTTGCCGGTGGCGCCGGCCGTGGTTCCGATGATCCACTTCCGGGCCCGGTCCATGGCCTCCCGACCCTCATAGGCCGCCTCGGG
>Ga0209249_1000545_pt1 | contig 44920 bp, 35 predicted proteins | sample SaaInlV_200m_DNA_4_FD_184653 | JGI IMG/M metagenome (GOLD analysis project Ga0209249, IMG submission 184653) | Marine microbial communities from expanding oxygen minimum zones in the Saanich Inlet - SI037_S3LV_200m_DNA (SPAdes) (version 2) | ecosystem: Environmental > Aquatic > Marine >...
CCGTCGGGAACAGCAATCACGAGATGGTGAAAAAATATATTCAAGAACAGGAACAAGAATTAGAAAAAAGATTGGCACAAACGAAATTGTTTTAAGAATCTCAGTAGCTTGCTGCTGAGTTCTTCAATTCCAATTCAAAAAACTGTCACGACTGTTTCGACATGAACGGTTCGGAGGATTGCATGCACGTGCAGTTGGGATTTCAAACGAAAGACTTGCTCGACTGCTCAAATATGTACGTGAAACCGCAGCTGTCGTACCAAGCGCTCGGGACGCTCGAAACTTTCAACTGTCATTTTTGTCTGTACGTTTTTCACTCGACGGATTTGTGGTACTGCGAGCAGTGTTTCAATTCCAAAAATTGTTTCGGCTGCGTTGGACTGCGCAACAAACAATTCTGCATTTTTAACCGTCAATTTTCAAAATCTGAGTACGAAAAAGAAGTTGCGAAAATTATTTCCAAAATGCAAAAAACCGGCGAGTGGGGACAATTTTTTCCGGTCGAAATTTCGCCGTTTCCGTACAATGATTCGGTGGCGCACGGATATTTTCCGCTCTCAAAATCGGACGTTTCGTCCTGCGGCTGGAAATGGGGCGACCGAAATTCCCCGCTCAAAAGTGAGGCGAAAAAGTCCTCCTTTTTAAAGGAGGATTTAGGAGGATTTAAAATTCCCGAAAAAATTTCTGATGTTTCCGACGACATTTTGTCCGAAGTTTTGGCGTGCGATTTGTGCACAAAAAATTACAAACTTCAGAAAATGGAGCTCGATTTTTACCGAAAAATGAAACTCCCGATTCCACGAATTTGTCCGGATTGCCGGTACGCATCTCGAATGAAACTGCGAAATCCGCGCCAACTTTTTCCGAGAAAATGTGACGAGTGCGCCGTTGAAATTTCTTCGCCATTTTCGCCAGATTCTCCGGAACGGATTTTGTGCGAAAAATGTTTTCTTTCAAAAATAAATCGATGAAAAAAATCTGCACCGTTTCGAAAAAAGAATTTGAAATCACGGACGCGGATTTGGAATTTTACAAAAAAATAAATGTTCCGCCGCCAACTTTGTGCCCGACGGAACGGCGACGTCGTCGACTTGCGTGGCGCAACGAGCGCAATTTGTACCGCCGAAAATGCGACGGTACCGGGCAGTCGATCGTGTCCGTTTTTCCGCCGGAGGTTCCGTTCCCAGTTTTCAAAAATACGCACTGGTGGGGGGACGCGTGGGACGGACTGGATTTTGGGCGGGACTTTGATTTTTCGCGCGATTTTTTTCCTCAATTTTTCGAACTGTACTCGGTCGTGCCGCAGATCGCGACGATGAACGATCACAGCGTCAAAAGTGAAAATTGTGAATTTTGCCAGGATTTTTCAAACGGAAAAAACTGTTTTCTCGTGTCGGGATCGTGGTTTATTCGCGATTCGATGTACTCGGACAACTGCAATCATTGCACAGATGTGGTGGATTGCACGTCGGTTAATTTGAAATGTGAGCTGGTGTACGAATCGCTGAATTGCCAGCACGTGTACTCGAGCGCGTTTCTCGAAAATTGCGAAAACTGCTCGGACTGCTGGTTTGGTTTGGAATTGAAAGGGTGCAAAAATTGTTTCGGGTGTGTGAATCTGCGCCAAAAAGAATTTCATATTTTCAATGAGCCACACACTCGTGAAGAGTATTTTGAAAAGCTCAAAAAATTTGACTCCGGGTCACATGCGCAGGTCGAAAATATGAAACAATATTTTTCCCAATTTTCCCAAAAATTTCCACGTAAATTTGCGCAACTCCTGCACTGCGAAAACTGTACCGGCGACCAACTTTTTCACTGCAAAGATTTCAATGGATTCGAAAGTTTTAATTCGCAGGATTCCAAATTTATCGACCGTGTGGATTCCTCGCTTTGGAGCTACGACATCATCCAAACGGGAAAACCGAGCTGGTGCTGCGATTGCGTGACGCCGGACGGATCGTGGATGGTGGTTTTTTCCAACTGGTGCTGGAATTGTAAAAATCTCGCCTGCTGCGACAACTGCCACAGCTGCGAAGATTGTTTTGGCTGTGTGGGATTGAAACGAAAAAAGTTCTGCATTTTTAACCAGCAATTTTCAGAATCGGAATACCACGAACTCCGCGAAAAAATTATTTCCAAAATGACGGAGACCGGCGAATGGGGAGAACTTTTCCCGATCAAATTTTCTCCGTTTCCGTACAACGAAACGCAGGCGTTCGAACATTTTCCACTTTCAAAATCGGACGTTTCGTCCCGCGGATGGAAATGGCGCGACGATCCAGAAATTTCAAAAACCGCGGGTCAGGAAATTCCAGATCACATTTCAAAAATTGATGACGATTGGTTGAAAAAAATTTTGGTCTGCGAAATTTCCCACAAAAAATTTAAACTTGAAAAACAGGAATTGAATTTTTACCGAAAAATGAAACTTCCGATTCCGCGAATTTGTCCGCGCGCGCGACACGAAAATCGCCGAAAAAAATTGCCGTTGTGGAAACTTTTCTCGCGAAAATGTGACGCGTGCGCCGCGGAAATTTCCTCACCGTTTTCGCCAGATTCCCCGGAACGGATTTTCTGCGAAAAATGTTATTTGGATTTCGTCGGGTAAAAAAAAGACGCGATCATGAGATCGCGCCTGTAAATTTTTTCGTCAGGTTTTAGTTTGCAAATAAATCTTTTGCCAGCGGAACGACGATTTGTTGCGGCACATAAAATTGCGTATTTTCGGGTATTTCCGTTTTAAAAATCAGCGTTGGTACAAAAAATTCGACCATTTTTCCCGTGTCGTTCCAGATCGTGATCTGCGTGAGTTTGATTTCTGGATTGATGAGTTTGATTTCGATTGTTTTCTGCGGATTGGAGTACCGGACGCCATCCGATCCGCCGGTTTTTGCCATTTCCAGAACTTCTTCGTTCGAAAGTGCAGTGTATCGGCTGCTCTGTAAATTCAAACTCGCGAGATATAATCCTGATCCGCGTTCTTTTTTCAAATTGACCTGGACGTTCATTCCAAATGGCTCGCCCCACTGACTGATCGCGGTGTCATCGCCGATCAAGTACGGAAAAACCACTCTCATCGTTTCGGGCACATATTCTGGCAGCGGCGATGTTTTCAGGTGTTCCCAGTATTTTTGAATGATCGGTTTTCCGAAATTTTCCGTGGAAACTTTATGCTCCGCCAAAAATATTTCTGCCCAACGAATTATTGTGCGATCTTCGGGAAGTTCTGACATCGGAATCGGTTGGTAGCAAGCTTCGCCGAAACACGGTGGATGCCATTGTTCGTAATTTGCGTTGATGTCGATCGATCCGGTTTGGAAATCCACGTTCATAAAAAATCCAAGTTCGTCCACATTTTCTGCGAGTGAAACGTTTTGAATTTCCAGATTTTCAAACGTTGTGAGATCGACACGTCCCATTCCGAGTTTTTCGATCTGATTTTTAAACGACGGTCGAACCGTCGCGTCGGACATTTTTTTGAAAACATTTATTTTCTCCGCGAAATCTGGCAGTTCGCCGTCAAAAATGTAGTCGACATTTGTGCGTCCGCCGAGTCCGGGCATTGGCGCGATCGAACTTTCCATCCGCATTCCGCCGCCACGTCCGTACGCCGCGTCCGAGGAAATTCCAGCGTTGCTCGCGGTTTTTTTCACCGTTCCAAACGCGTTGTCCGCGGATTCCGCGATGTTGACGACTGCCAGATTTTCCATGGTTTTTTCCAGGGAAACCGCGGCGACTTCGTCCAAATTTTCTTCCGATTCTCCCGAAAAAATTGCTGGATTTTTCGCCGAAATTGGCGTCGCGTCCGCGACGGTTTCGGTTTTTTGCATTTCCAATATTTCCGGACTGTCCAGCATCGGAACGACCGCGACGGCGGTGACCGCCGCTCCGCCGAGAAACCACAGCGAGCCGATCCACAAATTTTTGCGGCGGGACGGTTTTTCTGCGGATTTTTGTTGCGCGATTTTCCCCAAAATTTCTTCGTGCAGCGCGCGTTTAAATTTCGCATCGATTTTGTCGTTCGGTCGAGATTCGATAAATTTCACGATAAAATTTTTCCAGTCGGATTTGTTTTTTTTCAGTTCGGGCATAATTTCAAAAAGTTCATCGAGCATTTTTTCAAGCGATTGCGGGGACGGTTTTTTCATGATTTAAAAAATGAGAGAAAAGAGGAGAAACGCCAAAAAATCTTTTTTCATCGCGCGCACCGATCGCGACACGATCATCCGAACGTTCGCCTCCGATTGATCCGTGATTTCTGCGATTTCCGCGTACGAAAGATCCTGCCAAAAACGCATCGTCAAAATTTCACGCTGGGCGGGTTTCAATTTTTTCATCGATTTTTGCAGCGACTCAAAATTCAAACTTTTTTCTGCGCATTTCCGCGCGTCGTCGCCAGAATTTAAATCCCAAATGTCGTCGATATTTTTTTCAAAATGCTGCGTGCGAAAATGATCGATCACGCAATTTCTCGCGATCGAGTACAGCCAGGTTGAAAATTGAGATTTTTGAAAATTATAACTTTCGATTTTTTCCAGCGTTTTCAAAAAAATCTGGCTGGTCAAATCTTCCGCTGTTTCGCGATCGAACGTTTTGTGCAGCACAAACGCAAATATTTTCTGCGCGTACTTTTCGTACAGCGGTGAAAAATCTTCCAAGTTTCCGCGTTGGCAGTTTTTGATGAAAATTGATTCGTCCATTTTTTTTGCGTTGGAGTCTCCACTAATTTCTACGATCTGATTTTGAAATTGCAACACTTTTTTCCAAAAATATGCTACGATTCCGACCGATGAAAACAATTATTCTCGCAGCGGGGTACGCGACACGGCTGCACCCAATCACGCTCGACACGCCAAAACCGCTTCTCGGAATCGGGGAAAAACCGATCGCGGAACACATTTTAGAAAAATTAAAATCGGTCGAAATTTTGGACGAAATTTTTGTGGTGACAAATTCGAAATTTTTCCCACATTTTTCTGCGTGGGCGGCGACGCTCGATTTCCCAAAAAAAATTACGATCGTCGACGACGGCACAATTTCCAACGAAACGCGGCTCGGATCGCTCGGCGACATCCAGTTTGTCATCGAAAAATTTCAAATTTCGGACGACATTTTGGTCGTGGCGGGCGACAATTTGTTCGATTTTTCACTCGAAATATTTACCGAGTTTTCCGTCAAAAAAAATGCCACGACGGTTGCGTTGCACGATGTCCAAAATTTCGATCTTGCAAAATTATACGGAATTGTTGCGGTTGATGAAGATTTTCGCGTCACCGATTTTCTCGAAAAACCAGAAAATCCGCCCTCGACGCTCGCGTCTACCGGGGTGTATTTTTACGCGCGTGCGGATTTGCCGCGGTTCGCCGAATTTACTGCAAATTTTGATTCGGATCGTGCGGGAGATTTTCTCGCGTGGCTTTTTCCGCAGGTTCCCGTTTTTGGTTTTCAAACCTCCGGGCGCTGGTTTGACATCGGATCGATCGAGCAGTTGGAAATTGCGCGGCGCGAGTTTTCCAAAAAATAAAATTAAAAATTTCTGAGATCAAAAATGCAAAAATTTCTCTCGCGAATTCGGTTTTGGTTCGAAATTGTCGCACTGCCGGCGTTCGCGTTTCTCGTGATGCATTTGGCGGGACACGGAGTCAGCACTCTTTTTGAAAACGGCGCGCCGGCGCACAAACACGCGTCCGAGTTGCTGGCACATTTTTTCAGTGTTGAAACAGGAATCGGAATTTTGCTGCTGATTTTGTTCGTCTGGATTTGGCACCGTCCGGCGCTCAAAAAATGGATTCCGTGCAGTCACGAGCACTGTCATCATCAGGTTGGAATTCCGCACGTGCTGGCGATCGTTGCGCTGTGCGTTCATTTTTTCCCCGAAGCAGGCGTGCGGCACTCGCTGCTCCAAAATTTGCAGGAAGGCGGATTGGTCAACATCGTCGGCGCGATCGGATTTGTCGCGCATTTTTTTGTTGACGTGATCGTGGCGATTTTACTGGCGATTCATTTTCCAAAACTCGAGACGAAAATTTTCGTATTTTCAGTGATCGCTGTCGCGTGGCTGACAGCATTTTTCATCGGAAAAAATTTCATCGAACATTTACCGGCGATGGCGGAGGGGATTTTGTTTCTCGCGAGTGCGTTCGTGTTGGCGATGTTTGTGCACGCGCCGCATCGACCGATTCGTAAATGTCATACGTGCGATCACTGAAAAATATTTTTTATTCAAATCGTACGGGAATTTTTATTGCAGCATCATTTTTTGGGAGACCGGATGGATTTTGGTACTGAAAAATTACAAATCCATTTTTATTGGAAAGATTCTCGGGAAGTTCAAATTCGATCGTTCCTGTGAAATCCAGAAAATCCTCGGTCATCCAATTTTCAGCGGTTTGAATATAATTTTTTGCGAGTATATTTTCTTCATTGTCTGTCACCAAAAGAGTTGCAGTCGCTTCAAAAAACCACGTGCCGCGAGCCTTTCCTGTGACGAGAAGTGGACTTGAAATTGCCTGGTTTGGTCGTGGTGTCGCGACTTCAATTCGGTCTTTTACATTTATTTTTATGATTTTTCTTTCGATTTGAGTTGAGACTTCGACCTGGTCTTTCACCTCTATTTTTATGATTTCTTTTTCAATTTGAGTGTCGAGTTCTTCGGTTATTTTTTCATTTCCACACGCGGTCAAAAAAAAGATTGCAATGAAAACTAAAAATATTTTTTTCATATTTTAATTCTAAAAACTAAAAATTATTTTGTCGAATTTATTCGTTTCTTTTTGACTTCTTATTTTTCCGCGCTAAAACAGCTGCGACTCAATTTTTTTCTCGAATGCAAATCCGAAATATCGCGATCATCGCGCACGTCGACCACGGAAAAACTACGCTCGTGGACGCACTTTTGAAAGCTGGTGGCGTTTTTTCCGAACACGAAACTGTCGCGACGCGAGTGATGGACAGCGATGCGCAGGAACGCGAACGAGGAATTACGATTTACGCAAAAAATGCGGCGATCCAGTTTCACGACACAAAAATCAATATCGTCGACACGCCGGGACACGCGGATTTTGGCAGCGAAGTTGAGCGCGTTCTCAAAACTGTCGATGCGACAATTTTAGTCGTGGACGCGTACGAGGGGCCGATGCCGCAGACAAAATTTGTCCTGCGAAAATCGCTCGAACAGGGAAAAAAAGTTCTCGTGGTCGTCAACAAAATCGACAAACAATCGGCGCGTCCCGAGTGGGTGATTGATCAGATTTTTGATCTTTTCGTAAAACTTGGCGCGACAAACGAACAGCTCGATTTTCCGTACATGTACTCGATCGCGCGCGAGGGAATCGCGGTTCGCGATCTCAGCGACGAACGAAAAAATATCGAGCCGCTTTTGGATTTTATTCTTGAAAATGTTCCCGAAGCGTCGAAAAACACGGAGGCAAATTTTCGGATGCAGCCGGCGATGCTGGCGTACGACAACTTTCTCGGACGAATGGCGATCGGCCGCGTGCACGAGGGAACTTTGAAAATAAATCAAATGGTGACGATTTTATCTCCGACGGGCGAAAAACGTTCCGGGAAAATTTCAAAACTGTTCACATTCCGCGGAATGCAGCATATTCCCGTTGAGTCTGTCAGCGCGGGCGACATCGTCGTGGTGGCGGGATTGAGCGATATTTTCGTCGGAGAAACGATCGCGAGCAGCGCAGAAGTTGAGCCGCTGCCGGCGATTCGAGTTGATCCGCCGTCGCTGGCGATGAATTTTATGGTGAACGATTCGCCGTTCGCGGGAAACGAGGGAAAATTTGTCACGAGTCGCCAGATTCGTGATCGACTCGAAAAAGAACTCGAAACAAATGTGGGACTGCACGTGGATTTCAGCAGCGACGAAATGCGAGTTTTGGGGCGCGGAGAAATGCATTTGGCGGTTTTGATCGAATCGATGCGCCGCGAAGGATTTGAACTTCAGGTTTCGCAGCCGGAAGTTGTTTTCCAAGAAATAAACGGAGTCCAGCACGAACCGATCGAAAACGTCGTGATCAATATTCCAGAAGAAATTGGGGGAAAAATTATCGAACTGATGTCGCAGCGAAAAGGAAAAATGACAAACATGAATTCTGAAAACGGAATGACGCAGATGGAGTTTGAAATTCCGATGCGCGGACTGTTGGGAATTCGCTCAAATTTCATCATTCTCACGAAAGGCGAGGGAACGATGTACAGCTCGTTTGCGCGACTCGAGCCGAATGTTGGCGTGATTGAAAAACGCCAAGTTGGTTCGTTGATTTCTGGCGAAGCGGGGATTGTCACCGGATATTCGCTCTGGAAATTGCAAGAACGCGGTCCGATTTTTATTCATCCCGCGACGACGGTGTACGAGGGAATGATCATCGGGGAACACAATCAGGGAACTGATTTGACCGTGAATCCGATCAAAGGAAAACAGCTGACGAATGTTCGTTCGTCCGGAGCGGATGATGCGATTGCGCTCACGCCACCGCTGGAAGTCACACTCGAAAAAGCGCTCGAGTACATCAAAGAAGACGAGTACGTCGAAATCACACCGAAAAATATTCGACTGCGAAAAAAATGTTTGACCGAGTTGGAACGAAAAAGAAAGAAATAAATTTTTCTGTTTTGTTTGAAAAAAGTTGAAACTCAAAACTTAAAATTCTCAGAAAGAGCGGATTTAATTTTTGAATTGGTAACACAAAGCTTCAAATTTTATTTTACCAATCCGTATAATAATTTAAACCATGTTCGAAATGCTTCGGCCATTTGGGCATTTACAATGACGGTGAAACTAAAATCTTCCCCAAACCCTCCAGTATTCAGATTCGAAAGCAGATTTACCCGATCACCAAAAATATCAACAGAACAATTTGTTGAGAATTCTTTCGGAAGAAATTTAAAATTTTCCCCGATGTATTTTGTTATTTCAGGCAAATCTTCTCGAACTTCATGATCAAAAAGGTGCCAACACGTAATGGAGCTATTTTTGAGATGTCGTTCAAAAATAGGGAAAAAGTTTTTTACTCTTTCATCGAGCCAACCGCCCTTTGCCCCAATGCAGTAAACATCTTCCCCCGTTCGGATGATGTCTTGCATGTAATTTTTTGCGCCCTGGGCTCCCTTGTAAATATAAACTTGTTCTTGCGTTTTATGGTGTGAAAAAAGTTTACTGAGATCCGGCATTACCTTCTCGAGCATTTGAGATTTTTCGGCAATATGTTCGCGAAGTTTTTCAGGATTTACGCCTTCGTAGAGATTTTCTTTGCTAGAAATAACCTCAAATACCATTCCTTTTTCAATCAATCGTTCCAGAGAATCGTAAATATTCCGTCGATGAATTTTTGATTGTTTTGCTAAAAATGAGACCGAATTTTGACCAAAAATAAGTAATATTTCATAGATTATCGCTTCGTTTTTTGCGAGCCCGAATTCTTGGAAAATAGCTTGATACATAGGTTTTTTTAATTGTGAGTGGTTTGCGCCACCAATGTGTGGCATTTACCACTCTTTATTATTATTTATTTTTATAGTGACTTTGTCAAATCTTTTTAATCTCAAATTGATTATGTCACCACTTATTATTCTTTTCGGTTTTGCTCTTGCGATGATAGGGATTAGCTTTCTTTCTCGTCAAAAAAACATTGGGACAAATGTTTCAGAATTTCTTTTGGCTTCGCGAAACGTAGGCACAATTCGCGGGGCGTTTTCAATCGCCATTTCGTGGGTGTGGGCGCCAGCGATTTTTATTGCAGGACTTCAAGCATACACAAAGGGACTTGCCGGAGCTTTTTGGTTTATTATTCCTAATATTCTTTGTTTCTTTCTTTTTGCTCGAGTAGCAAAAAAAATCAGAAACGAATTTCCAGAAGGTTTCACTCTTCCGCAGTACATCAAAGAACGGTTTAAGTCGAAACGAACTCATTATGCATTTCTCGCTATCTTTTTTGGTTATCAATTAGGAGCGATCATTATAAACTGTGTTGCTGGCGGAGCTTTGCTCAATTTGCTCACAGGGATTGATTTCAAAATTGCAGTGGGCGCTATTTCAGGAACGGCGCTTATTTATTCCCTTGTAGGTGGAATGAGGGCTTCGATTCTCACGGATGTTATCCAAATGATAATTGTTCTTGGACTTGCAGTATTTATAGTTCCTTGGGTTGTTGTAGAAGCGGGAGGGATTTCGGCAATCACGGGAGGATTCGCAGGTATTTCTGGCGAGGGTGTGAGTATTTTTAATCCGAGTATTGCGTGGATGTTTGGTATTCCGATGACGATTTCACTTTTGTCTGGACCGATTGGAGATCAGCAGTTTTTTCAACGAGCTTTTGCAGTCAAAAAAGAATCTGTGACGTCTACTTTTAATATTGGAGGTGTCATCTTTGGCCTTATTCCAATAATTCTTTGTCTTCTTGGATTTATCGTTGCGAATCCATCCTTGGGAGTAGAAGTGAGTGATCCTCAAATGGTAGCGCCTGCAGTTATTGGCACCTTTCTTCCTTCTTGGGCGTTGGGACTTTTTACTCTCATGGCTTTTGCAGGTCTCTGTTCTACGATTGATTCTGCGTACTGTGCTATTTCAAGTTTTGGAGTCGCAGATCTTGGTGACATACAAGGAGAAGGAAAAACACAAATCAGAAAAGCCCGATGGGCAATGGTTATTCTTGGTCTCATTGGAACAGGATTTGCGTTGCTTGAACCGAAACTCCTTTGGGTATTTCTTATTTATGGAGTAATTGTTTCTATTGGATTTTTTCCAACTTTGTTTTCAGTTTTTTCTAAAAGGTACAACGAACAAACTGCTTTTTATTCTATTCTTTTGGGATTGATTGGTGCCGTTCCTCTCTCGATTTATGCCAATGTTTCTGAAAACACCGACATGGTGGTTTATTCAGCAATTTTAAGTGTTTTGATTGGGCTTTTGGTGAGTGTTATTGGTCTTTTTCTATCCAAACGTTCTTCGTGAGCTTCGCTTTGCTCGCTATTGAACCCGGGGTTTAATTCCTGAATCTTCCAGATTCAAAAACCACCAGAAGCCACAAGGGCTTTTGGTGGTTTTCGTTTGGTAGCGCCAAGGGGAATCGAACCCCTGTTACCAGGATGAAAACCTGGCGTCCTAACCACTAGACGATGGCGCCGCGTTGTCGCTCGACGGCGCGAGTTTTATTTTTGCGGAACAAAAATCTCACTGGCGTGGCAACTTCTCTTTTTCCTCGCAAAACACGCTGCACGAATTTTGTTCGGATTTTTTTCAATTTTCAAAAGAGCGCGGAGATTTTAGAAAATTTTGATGAGACGTCAAATTTTTTCTCACGGAGAATTGGCGGGAATTTTTGTTGCTTCGGGTTGTGCCGGATTTTCATCTCGTAAAATCAGCTCGTTGTATTTTTCTGCGGCGAGATTTACCACGGAATCGAACGGTTTGTTTTTTCCCAGCTCGTACGCTTTTTTGTACAACTCTGCGGCGTTGCTAAATTGTTCTTGTTTTTCCGCCAGGAGTCCCAAATTTAAAAATGTTCGTGGTCGAGTCGGATCGAGTTTTTGAGCCGCTTTTAAAATTTTCTCCGCATCAAAAAATTGTTTGTTTGCGATCAACGCCCACGCGTTGAGATTCATCGCCAGGACGTCGCTTTGATTTTCTGCGAGCAATTTTTTCGTGATTTCCAGCGCGATTTCCGGTCGTTGCAAAATATCGATCGACGTGTGAACAGCGTCCACAAATTTTTTCGGCTCAGGATTTTCTGCGACGAGTTGCTGGTACAACTCGAGTACGCGGTCAAATTTTTGTTGCGCGGCAAAAATTTCAATCAGCTTCCATCGCACCTCACTTGAAAACTCAAAATTATGTTCGAGCGCTTTTTCAAAAAACATGGCGGCTTCTTCGTCGCGGCCGGTTTTGTCCAGTGTCAATGCGAGAAAATATTGCGTTTCGGGGCGCAGCGGATCCATTTCGTATGCGTGCTGAAAATCGCCGAGCGCTTTTTTGTAATCCTGCATCAAAAACAACGAATATCCGCGCAAAATCCACGCGTCGATGTATTCGATATCTTCTTTGATCGCGAGCTCTGCGAATGCGTGCGCGAGCGCGGATTCTTCATTTTCTGCGAGTTTTTTCGCAATCAGCGCAAAAAGATGTGGGTTTTTTCCGTCTGCAAATTCGTCGAATTCGTCGTACACGGAGAGCACATCCGTCACTTTTTTTTCCAATTCTGGCGGAATCGTTTCTGCGGCGGCGATCACTTCGTCGACACCGGATTCTGACACGGTGAGCGAGGATTCCTCGATGGGAAGTTTTTTCAACGCATTCAAAATATCGCGTGCGCGCAGGTGATCATTTTGTAACGCGAGCAGAATTGCGTGATAAAATTTCAATCCAGAATTGATCGTTTCTTGTCGTGTTTCCAGGATTGCGAGCGCCGACACAAAATCTTTTTCCGTGATTAATTTCCGCGCGCGGAGCACGTCAGTTTCGGGATGATTTGGAAATTTTAACTCGATCTGCGCGATGAGATTTTCCAATTTTTCTGGTTGTTCGGATCGTAGGTACACTTCTCCGAGTAAAAAATACGGCTGAGAAAGTTGCGGTTTTTCAGCGATTGCTGCCGAAATTTCAATTGTTGCGAGCGAGTGGTACTCGTGCTCCATTAATTTTTTTGCTTCCCGAATTCGTCCCAAATACGAAATGCGCCGCGGGACGCCGATGGTGGTTTGTTTTTCGACTCCGCTGGGGACAGATTTCGACAGATGTTCTTCAAAAAATTGAGAAATATTTCCGCGGAAAACCCAGAACACACCGCTCAAAATTGCCAGCACGATCACGCCATTCAAAACCCGAATAATTTTTCGTTTCATCGGGGCGATTGTACGGTGGGGTGTTTTTTTTTCAACTCGTTTTTCTGGGGAATCTAAAAAAATGAGCGAAATTATTTGACATTTTTAGAAAGTTCGTGAAAATTCGCGGGAACTAAAAAATTTTGACATGAGTGACGACAGCTTTTTAGCCCAGATCCAGGACACAGAACAGCAGGCAACGGACACGATTGAAAAAGCGTTGCAAAAGAAACAAACGGATCTCCAAAATTACAAAACAGAGCTGGCAAAATTGCGCCAGCAGAATTTAGAAAAACACCAAGAAACTTCTCGTGCAGAATTGCACGCGGCGCGCGTTTCTGCTCGCCAAAACTATGAAGTCGAGGTGGAGCGCGGCGCTTCGGATGCGAAAATGTTGGAAACCGAAAAAAAATCGAGCATTGCGTCTTTTTTGAAAGAGGCAACTAGTATTTTGACTCAAACGATCTGAAAAATGGCCAAAGTTCCTCTTCAAAAAATTCGTGTCACGGGGCTGAAGCAGCATTATAAAATTCTGTTGCAGGAGTTGCATCGAAAAGGCGTGTTGCAGATTTCTGAAAATGAGAAATTTGAAACCGCTTCCACCGAGCCAACGGAACACAGCCGTTTTGACGCATTCGATCTGGCGCGACTGGATTTTGCGATTAAATTTCTCACGCCGCACGCTCCCAAAAAAGGAAAATTGGAGGGAATTTTGACGGGTGGAAAATTAATTATGCCGGAGGAGGAAGCAAGAAAACGGTTCGAAACATTTGCTCCGAAAGTTGAAGAAATTGTTTCCGAGTGTGAAAAATTGGAAGAATCGATGGCACGTTTTAAAAACGAGATTGTGAGTTTTACCGGCAAAAAATTAGAAATTTCACATTTCAAAAAATACAAACTTGTGGTGGGAACTTCGTTGGACACCGAACAAACGGTGAGTTGGGTCGGCGCGGTGCCGATTTCCAAAAAAGAGCAATTTATTCAGGAACTCGCAAAAACTTCACATTTGATGGATTTGAAATGTTTCGCGGATGTGGGAAAACAATCGTACTTGCGATTGACGGTTTTGAAATCCGAGACGGCGAAAATGCCCGAAATTTTTCAGCGGCACGGATTTGTAGAAAAAGATTTGGCGGCAGATTTTATTGAATTTTCAAATTGTACGCCGTTGCAGATCGGAGAAAAATTGGACGAGGAAATCGCTCGATTTCAATCCGAGCAAAAAAAGAGTGAGAACAAAATTATCGAATTGGCAAAAAGTGTGGACGATCTCAAAATTACGCGTGATTTCCACGCGTGGCGAAAAGACAAAAATGATGCGCAGCACAAAGTGTTGCGAACTTCGCGAGTGTTTGCGTTTGAGGCGTGGATTCCGACATTCCGTTTGAAAAAAATGGAACACTGGGCGCAGCAGACATTTCTTGGAGATGTGACGATCGAAAAAATTTCTCCAGAAAAAAATGAAGCCGCTCCAACGCTGCTCCAAAATCGTGGTGGAATCAGTTCGTTCCAAATTATCACGGAAATGTTTGGATCACCGAAAGATAAAGAAATTGATCCGACTCCGGGGATGGCGCCGTTTTTTGTCATCTTTTTCGGTGTGTGTTTGTCGGACACTGGGTACGGACTTTTGTTGTTTTTAGTTTCGTCGTTGTTGTTGCTTTTTGGGAAATATTCTCGAGAAGCGCGCTCGACAATTTGGATGATTTTTATGTTGGGAATGTCCGCATTTGCGGGCGGAGTTTTGCTCGGTGGACATTTTGGAATGACAGCAGAGCAGGCGCCAGCATTTTTGACAATGTTGAACGATGCCGGAGAAATAGTTTTCCGCGGCCAGATTCTGGATCCGATGAAAGGAACCGGAGCGATGAGTTTTCTTATTTTCACGTTTGCCGTTGGAATTTTCCAATTGCTTGTGGGACTCGTGATGCAGTTTGTTCAAAACGTACACAACAAAAATTACATCGCCGCATTTGCTGACAGCGCCGCGTGGTTTTATTTCCTCGTGATGTTGATTTGTTTCGCACTTGCAGATCAGTTCGGGCTCGACAAAGCACTGTTCACAAAATTGGCGATTTCTGGTGCAGGAATTTTAGTTTTGACGCAGGGACGCAGCAAAAAAAATATTTTCGCCAAACTTTTGTTCGGCGTTTTGGGATTGTACGGTGTGATGGATTATGTTTCCAACATGCTCAGTTATTCGCGTCTGATGGCGCTGGGACTCGCGACCGGAATTATCGGATCGGCGATGAATATGACCGCCGTTGTCTTGGGAGAAATGCTTCCGGGCGTGCTGGGGATTTTGATCATGGTTTTGTTTTTATTGTTTGGGCATTCGATCAATTTCGGATTGTCGACACTGGGCGCATTTATTCACACGATGCGTTTGCAATTTATTGAATTCTTCGGAGGTTTTTACGGTGGCGGATCGGCAAAATTTAAGCCGTTTGCTCGCGTGAAAAAGTATTTATTATTTCGTTTTTAAAATTCATTTTTTAATTTTTTAACCCTTCAAAAAATGGAAGAAGTAGCAACAACCGCAATGCCAGTTCTCGAAACTGCAGCAAGCGTAAACTGGGGATTCATTCTCTCGATCGTCGGTGCCCTGTTCGCAGTGGTTCTCGGAGGAATGGGATCCAGTATCGGTATCAAAACTGCTGGACAAAAAGCAGCAGGTGTTTTGGCTGAAAAACCAAACATGTTTGGATCTCTCGTGACGATGGTCGTTTTGCCAGGATCACAAGGAATTTACGGACTTCTGATCGCAATCATGATTTTGAATAAAATCGGAGCGATGTCGGGGGAGTTGGTCGAATTGACCGTTGGAAACGGAATCGCATTCTTGCTTGCCGGTTTGATTATCGGTATTTTGGGATTGGTTTCTGCCATGTTTCAGGGACGAGTGGTCGCAGCTGCGATCGGCGGACTTGCGCGTGACGAATCTATCTTTGGTGGAGCGATTACGATGTCGGTGTTGATCGAGACGTACGCGATCTTCGGATTGTTGATCTCAATCTTCATCACAGGAGCAGCATTGTCATAATTTTGCGCTAAAACTTTTATAAAATGGCTTTGAAAGACATTCTTCAGAAAATTTTGGACGAAGCGTCCGTGGAAGTTTCCCGGATCGAGGACGAATTGACGGCGGAAAAACGAAAGTTAGAAACAGAATCGAAAACGTTGGAACAACAAGAAATTCAGAAAACTGACGAACGAAAGGTTTCCGCCCGAGAATCACTCGACCAAAAAACTGCCGCGATGGCGCGACGAGAAACCAAAAAACTCGTGCTTGGCGCGAAACACGTTGTGATGACCACGGCGCTCGACAAATTTCACGAGCACTTGTGTGCGTTGGACGACGAGACGTACGGAAAAATTTTAGAAAAACTTTTCGTGAAAGTTTCCGACACAGATGGGAAAATCCTTGTTCCCAAAAAACGACTCGAAATCACGAAAAAATTTGCACCGACGGGGTTTGAAATTCTTTCTGACGACGTGATTGCGGGAGGATTTATCGTGCAAACTTCAAAATCCGAAGTTGATAATTCGTTTCAAAATCTTGTTTTTTCAGAATTTCGCAACGATGTCGAAATCTTTTTTGCTCAAAAACTTGGATTGATTTAAAAAATGACAAAAGAATTTTTGTTTCTCGGCGGGCTGATTCGGGCGTTGCAGTCAAAACTGCTGACGATTCCGCAGCTCGACCGAATGATTGGCGCCAAAACGCCTGCAGACGCGTTCCGCGTTCTCGTGGAATTGTCGTACGCAAAATATTTTGACGAGTCGACGCGACCGGAAGATTTTCATCGCGTAATTCGGCAGGGAATTTTGGAAACAAAACAACTGATCAAAGACGGCACGGATGACGATCCAGCATTTGAATTTGTGTGGCGAGAATTTGATCTCAATTCACTCAAGCGTGCGCTCAAAATTCGGATCATGGAAAATGGAACCGAACTGGGAGATTTTTCGGAAGAAAACGGATTTTCCGACTACGGTGAACTTTCAAAATCCGATTTGGAATCGATCGTGTTTCGTGGCGAAAAATTAGAATTACTGCCACCGGAGTACGTTTCTGTCGTGAAAATTGCATCGAAACTTTTCGAAAAAGGAAACGCGTTTCAGGATGTTGAGTTTGCGCTGGATCGAGCGCATTTTGATTTTCTTGCTCGCGTGGCGACAAAAACCAGTCACTCGTTTTTGGGTGATTTTCTCAAATTTCAAGCGGACGCGACAAATGTTCGTTCGTTGGCGCGAGCCGTTTTGGTGCACGAGATTTCGTTGCCGGAGGCCGGATTTGTGTCGCACGGAACATTCGATTTTTCAGCCGTTTCAGCAGTCAAAACGCAGGATCAACTTTTGAAATTTCTCAAAAGTACACAATTTGAAGCGGTTCTTTCTTCTCTCAAATCTGATCAGAACTCAGAAACATTTTTGTTGCAGCTCGGACGAGCCCTCGACAAAAAGTTTGAAGTGTTTCTCAACGAAGCAGAGTCCGGAGAAATTGGAGCGATTCAGATTCCATTTGTGTACCTGGAGCGACGATTGCAAAACGCACGTCAGCTCAAATTTATTATGTTTTCTAAATTCTACGGTTTGACGCCGGAGAAAATTTACGCGACTCTCCCAAATCTTTGATTTTGTGGGGATAAAAAATTAAAAAATGACTCACCAGTTTAAACTCTCAGTTGTCGGACACGCCAGTTCAATCCTGATTTATCGCGCGATCGGAGTCGAGACGCACGCCGTTTCTGACGCCGAATCTGCTCGAGAAGCCGTGGAAAAATTGGCAAACGAAAGTTTGGGAGATGAACAAAATACGCCAGCGTACGCAGTCATCTTTGTGGAAGAAAATTTTTACCAAGATTTGCCGCTGGATTTGATTGAAAAATTTACGCGTCGGCCGTTGCCGGCGGTGATTCCGGTGCCGTCTCCGGATTCGGGCAAAGAAAGTTTTGCAAAAAAACGGCTCTCTCTGATCGTCGAAAAAGCGGTTGGAAGCGATATTTTTAATTAGAACTTTTTCACTTTTTAAATTATTCATCATGAGTGACAAACAACCAATCATCGTTAAAGTCGCGGGACCGCTCGTCGTCGCGAAAAATATGGAAACGGCGAAAATGTACGAAGTGGTGCGCGTCGGAAACGAAGGACTCGTGGGAGAGGTGATTCGTCTCGAAGACGGTTCTGCCTCCATTCAGGTTTACGAAGAAACCGCCGGAGTCGGACCGGGAGAACCGGTGAAATTGACGGGAAAAACGCTTTCTGTCGAACTGGGACCGGGATTGCTCGAGACAATTTATGATGGAATTCAGCGTCCGTTAAAAGTTTTGGAAGAAAAAGCTGGAACATTTCTCGCGCGTGGAATTGACGCAGATGGACTTGATCAGACTCGAAAATGGGATTTTGTTCCCACGGTCAAAATCGGAGACACTGTTTCCGAGGGAGATGTCGTTGGAACGGTGCAGGAGACGTCACTCATTTTGCACAAAATCATGGTTCCATTTGGCGTGCTCAACGCAAAAGTGAAAAAAATTGAATCGGGTCATTTTACCGTTTCAGAAATAGTTTCGATTGTTGAGACAGAAGATGGAAAATCGCACGAATTGGCGATGCGACATTATTGGCCAATTCGCGAATCACGAAAAGCAAAAAATAAACGAATTCCGGACACACTTTTGAAAACTGGTGGACGATCGATCGACATGTTTTTTCCACTCGTGCACGGAGGTGCGGCTTGTATTCCGGGACCGTTTGGATCTGGAAAAACGGTGACGCAACAAACTTTAGCAAAATACTGCGACGCGGAGGTGATTGTGTACATCGGATGTGGAGAACGTGGAAACGAGATGACGGAGGTTTTGAACGAATTTCCAGAATTGGTGGATCCAAACACCGGAGAGCCGCTGATGCGACGAACGGTGATGATCGCCAATACTTCAAACATGCCGGTGGCGGCACGTGAGGCGTCCGTGTACACGGGAATCACGATTGCGGAGTATTACCGAGACATGGGATACAATGTTGCGTTGATGGCGGATTCGACTTCTCGTTGGGCAGAAGCGATGCGCGAGATTTCAGGACGTTTGGAAGAAATGCCGGGAGAAGAAGGATATCCAGCGTATCTCGGATCAAAAACGGCTGGATTTTACGAACGAGCCGGTGCGGTGGATTGTTTGGGATCAGATAATCGACAAGGAGCTTTGACGGTGATCGGTGCGGTTTCGCCTCCGGGTGGAGATTTGTCCGAGCCGGTTTCTCAAAACACGCTTCGTGTGACGAAAGTGTTCTGGGGATTGGATGCAAAACTCGCGTACCAGCGTCACTTTCCTGCGATCAACTGGCTCAAATCGTATTCGTTGTACGTTCCAAATTTGGATCGATACATGAAAGAAAATGTGGCTGCTGATTACTGGGAAGTGCGAAGTGCGGGAATGGCGCTTTTGCAGGAGGAATCCAAACTTGAAGAAATCGTAAAATTGGTGGGACCCGAAGCGTTGAGTTTTCGAGAAAAACTTGTGCTTTTGACCGCAAAATCAATTCGAGAAGACTTTTTGTACCAGGATTCTTTTAATCCAATCGATGCGTACATCACACCACAAAAACAGTATCAGATGCTGAAAACGATCGTGTCGTTGTACTGGGAAGGGCTCAAAATTTCCGGACGAGACGATTTTGATTTTCGACGAATTGAAGAATTGCCGGTGATTCAAAAAGTTGCAAAAACGAAAGAACTGGATTCAGAAAATATTTCAGCGTTCGAAAAAATTCGAGACGAGATCGCCAGTTCGATGGCAGCACTCTGAGCGAGTTTTTAAAAATAGAAATAAGAAAAAATCCCGGATTTCCGGGGTTTTTTATTTTGGAATTTTCTTGCTGAGCCCGGACTTGGCGAAGTGCTCAGCGGAAAAAGTCCGGGCTCTTTCTCTTTTAAAAAAAATCCCCCGCGGATCCGAAGATCGCGAGGGATGGAGTGTTGTGTTCATAAATTAATTTTCAATCCGTTGTTGCGGAACTCCGCGATCGTACGGAGATTTTTGTGAGAATCCATTTCGGGATTTTTGGGTGGTGGAGTGCTTTTCTTTTTCTTCCGTTTTCCAAAAATTTTTCCGAAGATTTTTGCGAGTGTAATTTTCATATTTCTTATTTTTGATTGTGAATACTTCTAATAATTTCTGTTTGTGCTGAAAAAATCATGAACAACAACATGAATTATTTCCGTTACGTTCTTTTTCGGAGTTTTGAGAATAAGTTTCTGCTGGGATAGAAATGGAGTGGTTGTTCAATATTTCTCCGAAATCATATTCCTTTCCTACAACATCTCCAAAATACCACCAATATACTACCCAATCATTTTCATCTTTTTTTATTCCATTTGAAAAAACTTGTTGAAAAAACAGTATAAATTCTGGTGCAGTATCTTTGGGTTTCATCCACACACTGAGTTCGTGGAAAGGCCGATTTATCCATACTTGAATTTCCTTCGCTCCATTCAGAAGTGTGAATAATTGAGTATTTCGATCTTTTTTAACAGTAACGTTTGAACATGAAATGTTCGAAATCCCTACAATTTTTAAAAGATCTTCCGCATTTTTGTAATATTCATTTTCCAACATCCACACGAATGCATCTACTGGAGATTCCACCCGCTCAACAACCGCTTGAAGAGGAGTCCCTTTTAGATATTCCAGCTCGCTTCCCTCGAAAGTATGGAGATATTTTTCTTCGACAGCACTCGATTTTTCATCGAGATGGGAACCCTTTTGCCAGATCAATGTGAAACACGGTTTGCTGTTGGCAGTTTGAGCGTCCTCTCTTGATTCCGTTTTATGGGTCCACCAAGGTATTGAGCCATTCATAGGGGGATCCATTATTTCCTCTCTTTTTTCTGTGATAGGAATTCCCATCATTTCAGAAATGTCATCAAAAAAATTATTTTTCTCCAAAGAAAGAATCTCAAATATCTTCTGGGATATTTCCATACGAACGGTTTCCCGTTCAAAGGAGCGATTTCCATCATTTTTTTGTAGTATCTGTCGAGAAGTTCCTCGAAACATTTGTCCAGAATTCCAGGCTATGGAGATGGTTCCGACGTAATCACCAATGTTAACAGAAATAATTAATCGATTTATGCGGTATGTTTTGTTGGAGCCAGTTCTGGAAATTACTTCCTTGATATCCAATGAAGTAATATTTGCTTTCAATAGCGTAAGTACTTCTTCTTTCCCCTCATCTTTTTCGAGCGCCCATCCTCCTTCTGATTGTTCGAAACTTCCCATTATTTTTTCATATAATTCATGAAAAAAATGTGATTTAGGATTATTGGAGTAGCTTTCTTTCAAAAACTTTGACCATTTCTTTTCTGCAATTTCTTTCCATTCTTGATTCATAATTTCTAATTTTTTAAGTTCAACAATAATTTTCATTTTTATTCCGTGCCGATCTGTCAAAGAACACAACACATTTAAAATTTTCTGAGTTTCCATTCCTGGAACTCAAAAAACAAAAAACCGGCTTTGCCGGTCAGAGCTGCTCACGAATTTATTTTTTCAAATCATGCGTCAGATCCCGCCGGCGAAACCGATTCGGAATGTCGATGCAGCCGGTCGAGCACGAGCTGGTACCCGCCCCATTTTCCCTGTAAAAATTTCGAAATCCGCGCGATCGTCGTCGAACTCATCCCGGTTTTTTTCTCGATTTTTGCGTACGAATTTTTTTCTGCCAAAAGTTGTGCGACTTCCCAGCGGCGCGCAAACTCACGGATTTCGTCCTCGGTCAACAGATCGCGCAAAAATCGCTCGGTTTCGTCCTCATTTCGAAGCACGAGAATCGCTCGGAGCAGCGCGCGAACATTTTCAGAAGTTTTCATTTTCTCGCGCACTTTATTCGAGTAAAGTATTTTTGTCAAACTTTTTTTTCTTATTTGTCATTCTGAATTTATTTCAGAATCTCAAGATCCCGAAACAAGTTCGGGATGACAGACGAGAGGGGTCTCTGCTACAATCTCCGCGATGGCAAAAACGAACGTGTCGGCACCGAGCGGATTTCCCGAATTTTCTCCGGCGCAGCAGCGTGTCGTTCAAAAATGGAAACGTACGATTTCTGAAATTTTTGAACAGCACGGATTTCCGATGCTCGAAACGCCGCTGGTGGAGCGCGCCGAAAATTTTGTCGCGAAAGGCGGAAACCCAAAAGAAATGTATGTTTTGGACAGACTGCTCCGCGAGGACGCAGTCGATCAGGAAAAAGATCAGCGCGCGATTCGGTTCGATCACACGGTTCCGTTGGCACTTTTTGTCGCGCGGAATTTCAACGAACTTTCGTTCCCGTTTCGTCGCAGCGTGATCGGTCCGGTGCTCCGCGGGGAGCGGGCGCAGCGCGGGCGGTTTCGCCAATTTGACCAGTGCGACATCGACGTGATCGGTTCCGAAAAATTATCGCTCGCGAACGACGCGCAGATGGTCGCGATCATCGCGCAGATTTTTGAAAAATTGATGTCGGAACAAAAATTCAAAATAAAAATTAACAACCGAAAAATTTTGACTGGATTTTTTGCGGCGTTCGACGCAGATCCGACCGAGTTCAAAAAAATTCTCGATTTTGTCGACAATCTCGAAAAAACGCCGAACGCAAAACTCGCCGGGCACCCGATCGAATTTCAGGAACGGATTTTGGAATTCGTCGAAATGTCGGGCAGCGCGGACGAAATTTTGGGAAAATTAAAAAACTTTTCTGATCACGAACTTTTTCAAACCGGTGTCGCCGAACTTTCGGAAGTGGTTCAAAATCTTCGGGCGATGGGAATTTCAGAAAATTTGTGGACGATCGATCTGCGCGTCGCGCGCGGCCTGGATTATTACACCGGCACAGTTTTTGAAGCGATATTTACGGAACACGAAAGAATTGGTTCGCTCGCGGGTGGCGGACGGTACGACGATCTGGCGGAAGTTTTTACCGGGAAAAAATTGCCGGGCGTGGGAATTTCGATCGGGCTGACGCGACTTTTGTGGCAGCTTTTTGATGCGAAAATAATTTCTCCTGAACGCGCGAGTTCGTCGGATGTGATCGTGCTTTCGCGGTCGCCGGAAGTTTTTTCAAAATCGCTCGAAATCGGTGAAAAAATTCGGAACGCGGGAATTCCGACGGAAGTTTTTTTCGAACCAAAAAAAATCCAGAAACAATTCGACTTCGCCAAAAAAATGGGAATCCCGTGCCGGGTGATCGTTGGCGACGATTTTGTCGTGGAGTGCGACGACGAAAATTTGCGCGCGATGATTTCCGATCTCGTAAAATGACAAAATTTTTCCCAACATTTGTGCCCTCTCCGCTGCGCGGAGCACCGATTTCCACCGCGTTGCTCGCGATCAACGGCGTGATTTTTTTCGCAAACCAGTTTGGCGCGCTGCCGTGGACGGTGAGTTTTCCCGGCATTTTTTCGTCCGGAACCGTGCTGGCGCATTTTTCACATTTTTCGTTTTTGCATCTCGCGATGAACGCGTACGGAATTTTTCTGTTTTCGCCGATTCTCGAAAAAATGTTCGGACGCGCGCGGTACATTTTTTTCCTGCTTTTTTTGTGGATATTTTTATCCGTTGCGATGCCGTTTTTCCAGACCGCGCCGACGCTCGGATTTTCAGGAATGATGCTCGGAATGATGTCCGCGCTGGCGCTGATTTTATTTTTCAAAACACAAAAAAACGCAACGCATCCGCTGCGACAATTTGCAAAATCTCTCGCGGTGCTGCTGGTGATCAATCTCGCGCTGCCATTTTTTCTCCCACAAATTTCGTTCGCGGGACACGCGGTGGGAGCGGTCGGAGGTCTGATTTTTGTGCCGATTTTTTTTCTGAAAAAAAGTTGACTCTTTTTGCGTATAAAATACTGTCACAGCCTTGAAAAAGATTGGTTTTTCTGGTAGAATCAACAGAATATTTTATTTTCATGGAAAAAAAGAAAAAACGGCTCAATTGGAAAAAACTCGGAATCGCGGTGGGAATCGTGGTTTTGATCGTGGCGGTGCTGCAATTTTTTGCACCAGAAAAAGAAATCGAACCGGTCGCCGCAGAAATTTCGATCAAAAAAGTACGAGTGATCGAGTTTGGCGCGTGGGATCCGGACGCGCAGCGTGAAATTCTTGGGACGATCGAATCGGGAACGAACGTGGATATTTCCGCGGAAATTTCCGGAACGATCGAAAAAGTTTCGGTCAACATCGGCGACAGTGTCGTGGCGGGACAGGTTTTGGCGCAGTTTCGAAAAACAAACGATTCGACGCAAATCGCGTACGAAAACGCGATTCAAAATTTAAACGTCGTGCGCATTTCCACCCAAAATTCGGTTCGTTCTGCCGAGATCGCGCTGGAAACGGCAGAGCAGGAATTGGCGCAGACGCGAACCAAAGAATCGCAAACGTACTCGCAGACTTTTGACACGCTCCGCACGAGCGCGCGCAACGCCGAAACAACGTTCGAAAATGCGCTGGATTGGGCGGATCGGATTTTGCAGGGATCCAATAAATTTCGATTTGAAATGGATTCGGTCGGGATTTTGATCGGTTCCAACGATTCGGTGAAAAAACAGTCGGCGAAAAATTTGGCACAGAAATTGTCGCAGACCGCTGCGGAGTTTTCCAGTTCCACGCGTGGATTTGAAATGACGGATTCAGAAATTTTGAATTACGCGGAGCATCGACTGGAATTGCTCTCCGCAACACAAAATTTACTTCGCACGACGGACGAACTTATTCGCGGAACGCCGATCACGTCTCGATTTTCTTCCGCAAATCGCAGCACGTACCAAACACAAGTTGAAACACAAAAATCGGCGGTGGACGCCGTGATTTTGTCGCTCCAGACGCAGATCGAATCCGCAAAAACAGAGCAGGCGCGGAACGGACTTTCGGTTCTCACTGCAGAAAATAAAGTTCGCTCGGCCGAGGCCGCGCTCGAATTGGCGCAGGCGACCGCATCTTCGCAGGTTTCCACGGCACAGAGTCAGCTGCGAGTCACACAAAAATCGCAGTCCGATTTGTCGGTGCGCGCGCCATTTTCTGGAAAAATTTCTGCAAAAATGATCAACGGGTACGATCGTGTTTCGCAGGGACAAACTTTATTTTCGTTGGTCGGCAACGACGTGAAACCAAAAATTGTGGCGACCGTGACGCGCGACGAACTCGAAAAAATGCAGCACGCTTCGGAACGAATTTTCGTGCGATTTGCAAACGGTCAGATTGAAAATTTACCAGAGTTTCAAATGAGCGGTACGATCGATTCACTCACTCAAAAAGTTGAAATTGAATTTCCGCTCGAGACACTCTCGGAGGGAAGTTTGGTCGGAAGTTTTGTTCGGATTCAGTTGCCGCTGCGCAACGGCGTTTCAAATCTCGTGCCGATTTCTGCGATTTCTTTCGAACCAGGCGGCGCGGAAGTTTTGACGATTGACGAAGAAAATATTGTTCGTCGTCAAGAAATTGAAACCGGAAAAATTATTTCGGATGCGATTGAAGTTTTGTCCGGATTGGAAAATGGCGCTTCGGTCATTTTATTTCGCAATCGAACTCACGCAGGAGAATCTGTTGAAATTCAACAATGATTGAAAAACTTTCAGGATTTTGGACATTTTTGCTCGACCGATTTCGTGTCGTGGCGCTGATTCTGATTTTTATTCTCGTGGCTGGATCGGTCTCTTTTGTCACGATTCCGCGAGAAACCGAACCCACGGTTGAAATTCCGATGGCGACTGTCACGACGGTGTGGCCGGGCGCGAGTCCCGCTGATGTCGAAAAATTGGTGACGCACAAAATTGAAAAAGAAATCAAAACGCTCGACGATCTTGAAAAATACACTTCATTTTCGTTTTCCGGTGTTTCCGTGGTGATGGTCGAATTCGACGTGGATGCCGATCAAAATATCGTGCTCCAAAAACTCCGTGAAAAAATTGATGACGCAGAAAAAGATTTGCCCGACAGTTTGTCGGATGATCCGGATGTTGCCGAAGTTTCAATTTCAGACGTTCCGGTGGTGACGATGATTTTATCCGGAGATTTCGCGTGGTCCGAATTGAAAAGATTTGCGGATATTCTCGAAGAAGAATTTGAAACAATTTCAAAAGTAAAACGCGTCGATGTGCGCGGGGCGCCGGAGGACGAAGTGCACATTATTCTCGACCCGGTAAAACTTGAAGTGCAAAAAATCGGCGTTGCGGACATTTTGTCGGCGCTGCAGTCGGCGCATTTGGACATGCCGCTCGGCGTGATTTCCGTGGACGGGCAGTCGGTCGAAGTGACCGTTCGTTCCGAAATGGAATCGGCGGCGCAGTTTTCTGAAATTCCCGTAAAAATTTCTGGAGATTCTGTCATAAAAGTTGGAGATCTGGGAGTGGTGCGTCGTGAGTTTGAAAAATTTGAAGTTGAAACGTATTTCGCCACTTCTGCCGCGGGACAACCGGCCGTGCAGATCGAAGTGATCAAATCCGCCGAATCAGGAAATGTGATCAAAATGGTCGGAAATATTCTTGCGCGAGTGGAGCAACTCAAACTCAAAGGTTCGATCCCCAAAACATTGGAAACGACGGTTACGTACAATCGTGCAGACGAAATCCAAGAAAGTCTCGACACGCTCACCACAAGTGGCGGTCAAACGTTGTTGCTGATTGCGATCGTGATGTTGGTTTTTGTTGGATGGCGCGAAAGTTTTCTCGCGGCGATCTGCATCCCGCTGTCGATGTTGATCGCGGCGATGGTTTTGAATTTTACTGGGCGCACGTTCAACGGAATTTCACTTTTTTCGCTCGTGCTCGGGGTGGGACTTTTGGTCGACAACGCGATCGTTGTGGTCGAAGGAATGAGCGAGGCGATTCATGAGAAAAAAATGAAACCGCGTGCTGCGGCAGTTGAGACGCTTCGAGTGTTTCGGTGGCCGTTGATTGCCGGAACATTTACGACGGTGTTTGCGTTTTTACCGATGTTGTTTTTCATCTCGGGCGTGAGCGGACAGTATATTTCTGTGATTCCGATCACGGTGATTGCAGTTCTGGTTGCGGCACTTTTTGTGTCATTGCTGGTTTTGCCGTCTGTGGCGCGACAATTTTTTCTTCTCATTCCACCGAAAAAAAATAGAAAATCTCGTCATCTCAAAAGAATTCAAAAGTGGTACGAACGAACGATGCGAGCGATTCTTTCCAAAGAATCTCGTGTCTGGGCGGTGCTCGGCGTTGCGATTTTGACGTTTGGATTTTCTGTGAATTTGTTGCGGACAAACCGCGTTCCGGTCGAAGTTTTTCCGTCGTCGGATTTTACATTTTTTAATGCGAATTTTAAATTTCCCGAAGGAACGAATCTCACTGAAACACGAGGGCTCGTCGAACCGATTTCTGAGCAGTTGCGGACATTTTTTGCGCCACGTGAAAATGGAGAAATTTGGCTCGAAAGTTTCACTTTTACAGTGGGATCAGAACAGAATTTTTCAAAACGTTCCAATTCGACGGGAACACCGGAAGAAAATGTGTTGGGATTGACGGTGACGCTCACAGAAAAAGAAGACCGTGAAACGAAATCGTACAACATCATGCCGGCGATGCAGAAAAAAATTGAGGCGATTTTGCCGCTGCACGTGGAGCCAGAATTTACCGAAATAAAAGGTGGACCATCGACCAGCGCGGCACTCGAAATTCGACTACTTGGAGACGATTTGAACCACCTGGTTGAACTTTCAGAAATTTTGAAATTGGATGTTGAAAAAATGACCGGAACGGTCAATCCACGAACAAGCGCTGCAGATCGTACGTTGCAGATGGCGTGGGAATTTGATCGTGACGTGCTCGCAAAATTTGGACTGTCTCCGGCTCAAGTTGTGCAAACGCTGCGTGCGGGAGTGCACGGAGTGACGGCGGTGCATTTGACCGAGGGCGACGAAGAAATCGATGTGGACGTGCGACTGGATTGGCAGGGTGATGCGAGCTGGGATGATCCTGAATCGCTCGATATTTTGAATCGCATTCCGATGTTGACGCCGTCTGGACATTTCATCACGCTGTCCCAAGTTGCAACCCCAAAACTTTCGTCTGAACTTTCTGAAATTCAGCACCGCGACGGACGACGAATTGTTTCGGTTTTGGCAGACATGAAAGCTGGCGTGCCGGTTTCGACACTTCGTGAGTCGATCGATGCTGCGATCCAAAATTTGGATTTGCATCCAGGAGAAATGGCGAACGTCGGTGGTGATTCAGAAGAAGGAAATCGACTGATGACTGAGTCGGCAAACGCAATGATGTTTGCGCTGGTACTGATTTTGATCGTGCTCGTGACGCAGTACAATTCGTTTTACCAATCGCTTGTCACGCTGTTTTTGATCCCGCTGTCGTTGACGGGTGTGTTTCTCGGATTTTGGGCGATCGGGTTTCCGATTTCGTTCCCGACGATGATCGGGATTGTGTCGCTTGCTGGAATTATTGTGAATGATGCGATCGTTTTGATCGATCACATAAATTTGCATCGAAACGATGGAATGGATTTGACAACTTCGTACATCGAAGCGGGGAAAAAACGAATGCAGCCGATTTTTCTCACCTCGATCACGACGGTCGTGGGAATGTTGCCGTTGTCGCTCTCGGATGAAATTTGGGGCGGACTCGGATTCGCGATCATTTTTGGAATGTCTCTCTCGACGGTTTTGACACTGCTTTTGATTCCGTGTTTTCTTGCAGCGGGGAGTTCAGCAGCACGGTTTTGGAAAAAAGCTTTTGGTTTCGTCGGGAACTTTTTTACTACGTAAAAAAACCCCTGATTTTGCAGAGGTTTTTTATGTAAATTTCTAAGATGAAATGGTTTAGTTTTTTTGTGCTGGTGCCATTTTCAGCACATCCGTGAATAATTGAAAAAACGGCTCAACAGTCGCAATTTCTAATTTTTCATCGGGAGAGTGGACATGTTTCAGAGTTGGTCCAAATGATATTACGTCCCAGTTTGGATATGCTTCGAGGAATACGCCACATTCCAAGCCAGCATGAATAACTCTTACTATTGGTTGTTCTCCAAAACGTTTTTTGTACGCTGCAACCATGATTTTTAACACTTCAGAGTCCACGTTCGGAGTCCAGCCAGAAAATGTCATTGGACTTTCTGTTTTGGCACCCGCTTTTTCAAAAATATTTGCAATTTTTTTGTAAAGATTCAGTGTTTTTTCATTACTAAAACTTCGTTGCACTGCCACGGCGGTTGCGACTCTGTCTTTTATTTCGAAAATACCAAGATTTGTGGATGTTTCCACAATCTTAGGATCGAGATCGCTCATTTCAATAACTCCATTTGGAATTTTTAATACGGCTTGTAAAATTGCCTTTTGGGCGACTGGCTCCATAACTTTTTGTGAAGATTCACATTCACATGGTTCGATTGTGATTTTGAAATTTTTGATTTCATCTTCGTTGGTCAGTTTTTCTTTTGCCCAGTTCATCCAATAATTTACAACCTCGTTTGTGTTTGATTCTGGAGGAAGAAACACGATGGCATTTCCTTCTCGAGGAATTGCCGTACCACCAGTTCCAGTAGCCATCGAGGCGATACGTAATCCAGGAGTACTCGCCAAAACTTTTGCTAAAATTCGGATCGCATTTTCAAATCCTTTGTCGATGTCGTCTCCTGAGTGACCACCTTTTAGTCCAGTGATACAGATTTCGTACGATTTTAAATTAGATGGAAGTTCTTCTTTATAATTCCAAGTGCTTTTTATTTTTTTTCCACCTGCGCATCCTACAAATATTTCGCGCCAGGCCTCGGAATCTGTGTTTAATAAAATTGCATCTTTTGGAAGAAATCCTGACTTCAAGCCAAACGCACCAGTCAGTCCAGTTTCTTCATCCGTGGTAAATAATCCAATAAATGGTCCGTGTTCGATGTCGGTCGCTTCGAGTACTGCCATAATTGAAGCAGCACCAATCCCATTATCAAAACCAGCAGAAGTTCCCTTGGCGGTCATCCATTCACCGTTGATAATAAATTGAATCGGATCGGTCGCAAAATTGTGAGAGGATTTAGTATTTTTTTCGCATACCATGTCGAGGTGTGCCTGTGCGATGATAGGTTTGCGATTTTCGTATCCAGGTGTTGCTGGTTTGAAAATAGCAATATTTCCGGTGTCATCTCGCTTTGTGTTTAAGTCAAGATTTATTCCAAATCTCCATATAAATTCCTGAATTGCAGCTTCATTTTTTGATTTTCTTGGAATTTGAGAGATTTCATCGAAATTTTTCCACAAAGGGATCGGAAGTAATCCTGTCAGTACTGAGTTTGTATCCATAATAATTTTTGATTTTAAAGCTCTCGCTTTTTGATTAATAAAAAAATTTAATTTTTACCTAATTTTTACTTTTTCATGAGGTAATCTCTCCGGATTTCCGTTCCAGAAAAAATACCCCACGAATTCATTTGATCTTGTCAAAGAACATGGAGAAAATAAAAACACGCGGTTTTAATTTTCATCAGATGGTTTTTAAAATAAAATAAAGAAAAGATCAAGTTATTTGAAAAATAGAGTGGTGGCTGGGGCGGGGATTACTCGCTTCGCTTGTGAGATTTTACTGAGTGCAAATTTTTTCCAAATAAATTTAAAAAAATCGGGATAAGCCTGAGATTTCTAAATTTGGCTGGGGCGGAGGGATTACTTCGTGATCTTCGCTTCGCTCGATATCGAACCCCTCATAAATACTGACTTCAAGCCCCATAAGACTTCTTGAGATTCACGGAAGAAAAAATTTGAATATTCTATGTCCTATAGTTCACGGGTCATGTAGAACCCTTTTTGTCTTTTGGATATTTTATGGATAAAAATTTGATTTTTGGATATTTTTGGATATAATCTCAATGAAAATATCCATAAAAAATGAATACCATTCTCTCAAAATCGTTAAAACAAATCATAGATCTAAAACAAAGGATTGATAGACATCGACCTTTTGATTCAAATCTGAATCAAGCGATTCAAGAAAAAATGAGAATTGAGTGGATCTATAATTCAAATGCACTGGAAGGAAATACACTCACTCTTGGAGAAACTGCTTTTTTTCTTCGTGAAGGCCTTACGTCAGAGGGAAAACCACTCAAAGATTTTTTAGAAGCGAAAAATCATGCTGAAGCGATTCGTGTATTGGAAGACATGGTTCATGATAAAAAAAATATCACAGAACATTTCATTAAATCGCTTCACCAAATTCTTTTGGAGGGGATTGAATATACTTATGCAAGGGGACTGAACGGAAAGCTTGTTCAGAAACCCCTGACCCCAGGAAAATATAAAATCCGTCCAAACCATGTTTTGACTGTTTCAGGAAATATTCACACTTACACTGAACCAGAACAGGTTCAAATTGAGATGGAAAAATTAATTCAGTGGTATAACTCTGATGAAGCTCAAAATATATCTGCCATAGAACGAGCGGCAATATTTCATTACCAATTTGTGAGCATTCATCCTTTTGATGATGGGAATGGGAGACTTGCTCGTTTATTGATGAACTTGATATTGATGAAGGACGGATTTCCTCCATGTATTATTCAGAATGAAAATCGAAAACAGTATTTATCAGAATTAGAAAAGACAGACTTAATGCCGAATTCAGAATCATTTCAGATTTTTATTGCAAAAGAACTCAAAAGAACAATGGAAGTAATATATAATTTATTATTACAAAAAGAATTTGTAGAACCTTGGATATCTCCAACACCAAACCGAGAAGAAAGAAGAAAAATGATTCTTTTTATCGCTTGGGGAAAAACATTTTCTATTGGTCAAATGCATAATGAAATGCCTGAGATAAAACGCCCAACTCTAAAAAAAGATTTACAAGATCTTGTAAAAGAGGGGAAACTGAAAATGGAAGGTGTTGGGAAAGGCATGGTTTATTATTTGAGTTAATAGAAATAAAACTTTTCTTTTCGTTTATATCTCTAAAAAGATGACAACGAAACAATGAAAATTGTTTACATTTACATACTTACTTAGTGCCTCTTCGCCATAGGCACACGGGTTTATCAGAATCTCACAAAGCATACAAAAAAAACGGGTCTAGAACCCGTCTTATCTTTTTGTACGTGGGACACTATTGAACATAGTGCAGGTATTGGCTGGGGCGGAGGGATTACTTCGTGATCTTCGCTTCGCTCGATATCGAACCCCGGGCTTGGGTTCATAATCACACGACTACAAATAAAAAACATCGCTAATCCGCAAGGGATTATCGATATTTTTTGGCTGGCATAGTGAGTCTATAACCTTTCAACTTGATATTCAAGCATCTTTCCGCCTTGAAATGTTACAAATGTTACACAGAGAGGACTTGTTTTATTCTTGAATACATTATTTGTTCAAGGTTTACTGTGATCAATTCTTTTAACCCCCTTCCGATTGAAGTTTAAGTCCTATCTCTGTCACGACAAGCAACGCCCTTATTTGATCAGTAGCTTCTTTGTCAGAAATTTCTTCTCCAAAGTGTTTCTTGTAGAGTGATTTGAATTCCTGGATTGTCTTTTCTGGAAGTTGCATGATTTTAATTTTTAGAAAAACCCAGTCCTTCTACAAATTCTTCAATTTGTTTGCGATTATAATATTTTTTATTTTTAAGTTCATATGAACCAAAAAAACCACCCATGGCCATGTTCATAATCAGTTCTAATTGTTTTGGATAAAATGTCTTAATAAATTTTTCATCAACAATCTGAAAGGTTTTTATTTGATATTTCAATATCGCAATTGGATTTCCTGGTTTTGATTTTTTTAGTTCGGCAATATCCCTCAATGCTTCGGTTTGTTTCGGCATAGGTTTGTCACGATTTACAATAAGGAGCGGATAGTTTTTAGGGATAAGCATTTATTTAAAGGTAGACTGTTTTGCAATGTTTTTCAAAAACTCACTCTCCCTTCCTGTCTCTGTCAAAATATATAATTGTTCTTTTGCTCTGGTGACTGCCACATAAAACAGTCGTTTCTCTTCCTCTAATACGTTTTCTGGCAGACGTCCGAATATTTCGAATAATTCATTGGAGGGATGAATTGATGGGATTACATCTTCACAGACATCCAAAAGAATAACGACATCGTCTTCTAATCCTTTAGAACTGTGCATCGTTTTGAATCGTATTTTATCGTACTTGGTTATATTTCTTAATTTTTCGCACAAATCTGATGCATCTTCATATTGTAAAATTTTATTATTTCTCGCGAGTAATAAGATGTCTTTCCCTTTGTTTTTTTCGACTATTTCGGCACATATCATTAGATAGGTTGCAATATCATATTTGTACGGTGGCATTTTCTTGTTTTTAGATTCATCCTCTTCTCTATACTCTTTTTTAAACTCATTGTGTTCGAGTGGACAGCAACCGTTTTTAAGTCGGTTATCATGGTTTATGAATACATTTGAAATATCGATTTTTTCAATATGAGCAAATCCCTGTTTATTATGCGTGGAAAGTGCTCCATCGAATGTCTCCCTATGATTTATAGCAAAATCATTTCCATATTTAATTATTCCAGGAAGGCTCCTATAACAAGTAGTTACTTTCTTTTCGTTAGATTCTTTACGGATATTTTCAAAAAAACTAAGGTCAGATCCTGCAAAACCATTAATCATTTGCCAAGAGTCACCTACGTAAAATCGTTTTATATTTGGATTTTTCTCTAAAATTGAGTCTATTAAATTTTGAAATAATTGCGAAAAATCTTGGAATTCATCGATTAATATCCATTTGAACTCGCTCACGTCATATTTTCCTTTTTTTATTTTTTCAGTTGCTTTGCTCATCAGAATATTGAAATCAATTTGTTTTTCGAGATTCAATTGTTCTGAATATTTTTTATAAAAAAATGTTCCAATTTTTATAAATTTTTCTTGAGCCGAGGAAAGTTTGATTTTTTGTTTTTCATTATTTACATCCTCAACTGACCATTCTTTTTTTTGCATCCATCCAATAAACTGAGAGACATATCCATCCAACTTCTTTTTTAATTCATTTTTATATGCAAGTTGGATTAATTCTTCTATTGAGCGTTTCTTTAAATTAATTTCAAACTCTTGTTCTATCAAATCTCTTAAAATATCTTCAAAAAATTTGCGTCTATTTTGTTTATCTTCGTAATCAATATTACAAATAGACGTTTCTAATAATTTGTATTTTTTGTTTTTACAAAATTCTCTTTTTCTTTTCATTTCGTCTTTATATTCACTCCAGGATTTCGTCCAATATAAAGGGACCTTTCTATCTGAACTTTTTTCATCTATCCCCCAGTGCTCTAAAATAATTTTTTCACACTGTTTTTTCCCATTTATTTCGTATATAGAAAAATCGGGATGATAGTATTCATTATTAATCTTGTCCCATGAGATTCGCTGTTCATAGCGGTATTTAATTCCGTGCTCAAATAAAAAATCTGCAATCCATTTCTCTCCCATAGATTTCACCATCTCACCATTCAGTGTTTGATGTTTAATATTCCGAATTTTTTGGTATTTATTTTCAGTATATTCTTCTTCCTCTTGAAAAGTTTCTACACCATTCCAATCTCGAAAAAAGTTATAAATTTTTTTACGGAAAGTAGGATCTGTGTTTTCAACTTCTCGTATTATTTGAGAAATAAAATTAGTTAATTTCTTGGGTGCAAAATCATGACCTCTTTCGTCAGATAATAATCTTTCTGGTCGGACTATTCCATATGAAAAACTATGGAAAGTCCTGGCATTTTTAAAGTCGGGGACAAATTCCTGAATGCGTTCTTTCATATTTCTCGCAGCACTATTATTAAAACAGAGTACTAAAATCTCCTCTGGTTTTATTCCGTATTTTTTACACAAAAATGCGACTTTTCCTGAGATAGTTTGAGTTTTCCCGGATCCAGCACGAGCGGAAATTAAAACATTCCCCCCTAAAGCCCCAATAGCTTCTGATTGTTCTAAATCAGGAGCATGTTTAATTATTCCTTTACGAACAAATTCATCTTTGAAATATTCTTCAATATATTTTGCTTTTTTTGTTTCATAGTTAAATTCTTCTAAAAAGGATTTTTTGTTCTCAAGAAAAGCATCGTCCGCTTCTTGGAATCTGGTTTCTTTTAAAAATTCCAAAACTTTTTTTTCTGCGTCTAAACTTTCCTGTTGGATTCTCTTTTCTTCTTTTAATTTTCCTACCTGTTCTTTTATTTTTCGCTCTTTGTTTTTTTCCTCTTCAACCTTTTTCAATTCTTTCTGATAGCGAGCTTCTTTTATTAAACTTGGCAAATCATCTAATTCTTGCTGAGTAAGGAACTTTTCTAGTTCTTTAAATATCCCCCATTCTGTTTCATCACCGGATCCTGGGTTATCTCTGAGTTTTGGGATACGTCTTTTTAGGTAATAATCCTCTCCTTTCATTCCTTCAAACACAGGAAGTACTTCTTCCCATTGTCCCCAATAGTCGGATAATTTTATGAGCAAATTTTCAACTTCTGTTTTCATCTATTTATTTCCTATAATATATTTACCTTTAGATCTGTCCCATCCAGATTTAGTTTGAGAATTCCCCCTGATTCAGTTGTTTCAGGTTTTATAACATAGAAATGCTCAAATGAAACATTGCAAATTTTCATATAAAGGTTCTAGCAATTCTGACGTTTAAAATCAATCCCGATGCAGTAAGTTCTTAACTTTTCATTAAATAATTGAGAACATTGGAAATTGTCTGTTTTAAAGTATTATCTATGCAAATTAACATTAGAAAATGAATACCAACGATTTTTTTAACAAAGTTGTAAAGCTTTACCAAAATGCACGAAAATCTAAATTTGAACACTCTAGAATATTCAGAGGGAGGAGTTCTTCTATATCCAGTCAGTTAGAAGATCTTCTGGCTTTATATTTAGTAGAAAATTCTTCAAAAAAATATTCTTATTTTGTAGATCAGTCTATTAAAGTCGATGGCACAAAAAATAATAAGTATCCAGATATTGTTCTTTTTGATAAGGGAAAAATATTCCATCTGATTGATGTAAAAGCGGATATCGGTTGGAACAGAAACACTATGTTCGAGTTTTGTGAGGAGTGGAATCAAATTATTGAAAAATGGAAATTAAAACAGTTTTCACTTAAAACAGGGGAAACGAAAGAATTGATTTCAGGAACTTTCGATGAGAATTTAAAACTACACATTGTAATTATATCTCTGAAGAATTCTGGTAAGAAAATATTAGAAGACAAGATTCAGATAGATAAAAAATTAAAGAATATAAGACTTTATATTCTTTCTGATGGGGTGCATCCAAATGAGTATAAACCAGCAAAGGAAATTCTTGAAAAATTAGATATCAAAAATGATGAATTCTCAAGATTACTAAAAAATATATAATACAAGGCATGAAAAAGGATTCTTTAAACAAAAAACGAAAACTAACTACTGAACAACAAAGTCGAATATTATCTATAGGAAAGTCTCTGCAAGAAAGCATTGATTTACAGATAGAACCAATGAAAAAAGCAATCGAATCTGTAAAACATTCATTTCCAAGCATACGTGCGATTGAATCCCTCGCTGAGCAAGCACAAAGGATAAATGAAATTTTCATTCCAGATATAAAACTTTTCAATGAAGTAGTAAAGAAGTCAGGAGAATGGGAAAAACAAAGGGAAAACATGGAATTCATCACACAGAAAACTCCTGTCTTCCTCCCTCCATGTCATCAAAAACCGATGCATCCAGAGGACAGAAAATTTCTTGCTGGATTTTTGGGAGATAAAACAAAGTCAGATGCTTCTCAAGAACAGTCTGTTTTTTGCTGGAATACAATGAAACTAAAATTTCCAGAAGGAGCGATTACGTTGTCTCCAATCGAAAAGAACCTTTGTTCCTTTTTATTTAAAAATCCAGAACAAAAGGTTTTTAAATACGAACAAGTCGAAGTTGCCGTATATGGAGGAAATAATTCAGCTTCAAAAGCCCTTGATCAAGCTATTAAGAGGTTAAATTCAAAACTTAGAAAGAATGGATGTTCGAATTTATTTCGTCTTGAAGGGGAAAATGTGATTGTTCTTATTTAACGATTTGTACCTGAAAACGTCCTATTTGTACCTCTGGTGTACCAATCGATGTGGACAATGGGGTCATGGTTACAAACACATCGGCATCGGCATCCCCACTTTCTATTATTCAAGTTCCCGTAAAAGACCTCCATCCATCTCAATACAACCCTCGCAAATGGAGCGAAACAGCAATCAAACAACTTACAGAGTCAATTGAGCGCTTCGGATTAGTAGATCCGATTCTTGCCAATAGTGCTCCCAAACGAAACAATATCGTCATTGGGGGGCATTTTCGGCTCAAGATTGCGAAAGATTTAGGATATACAGAAGTTCCCGTTGTCTACATCAACATCCCTGAAGAAGGAAAAGAGCGAGAACTCAATCTCCGTCTTAATCGCAATACGGGAGATTGGGATTTTGAAATGCTCAAGGATTTCGACATGGATTTGCTTTCGGATATTGGGTTTAATGATGAAGATCTTTCGATGATCTGGGATGATGAATCCGAAGTTGAAGGTGACAATTTCGACACTCAAAAAGCCTTAGAAGAAGCCAAGAAAAATCCACAAACAAAAGAAGGTGAACTGTTTCAACTCGGAAACCATCGTCTTATTTGCGGAGATTCCACGGATTCAACAGTTATTACCAAGCTTCTCGAGAAAACAAAGATCAACACAATTTACACAGATCCTCCGTTCAACATTTCCCTTGATTATGAGAAAGGACTGGGAGGGACAAAAAATTATGCTTCTGCAAAAGTCGATGACCAGAAATCATACCAAGACTACCAAGTGTTTTTGGAGCAAACGCTCAGGAATGGACTGAAACATTGTAAAAAGGATGCACACATCTTCTATTACTGCGACCAAACCTACATCGGACTTTTGCAAATGCTGTATCAGAAGAACGGAGTCAAAAATAAGCGTGTTTGTTTGTGGATTAAGAACAACCAAAATGCAACACCCCATGTGGCGTTCAATAAATGCTACGAACCCTGTGTATATGGAACCATTGGAAAACCATATTTGAGTCCGAAATCTTTAAATTTCACAGAGATTCTCAATCCGGAAATCGGTACTGGAAACCAAACCATCGAGGATATCGAAGATTTGTTGGATATCTGGCTCGTAAAAAGACTCCCCACGGCAGCATACCTGCACCCAACGGAAAAGCCCTGCACATTGCACGAACGTCCTCTAAAACGCTGTACAAAACCGGGAGATGCCATCTTGGATTTATTTGGAGGAAGTGGATCAACATTAATCGCTTGTGATCAACTCGGAAGAAAGGCGTTCTTGGTAGAAAAGGATCCTGCCTTTTGTGATGTGATTATCAATCGATGGGAACTGCTAACAAAACAAAAAGCACAAAAAATGACTAAAAAATGAGCGGAAGACCACACATATCCGAGAAAGAAAAAGAAAAGAAGAAAAAACTTCTTGTAGAACTCCTGTCGAAAACACCCATTGTTGAAACGGCGTGTCAAAAGGTGAGTATTACTCGGATGATGTTTTATCGATGGAAGGAAGACGATTCCGATTTCACAGAAGCTATTGAAGAGGCTTTATCTGTTTCCAGAGAAAGAACGAATGATTTAGCGGAATCGCAAATTATCAATAAAATCAAAGATGATCATTTCGGAGCTTGTACCTTTTGGCTTCGAAATAATTGCAAAAGATACCACACCAAAAAAGCTATCACTGCAGAAGTAGATAACACTAATAAACATTTTAACATCACCATTTCAGAGGCACGAGGGGCAAACAACGTTGATGAAATACGAAAGTTAAAAACACAAACAAAAGAAAAAATAGAAAGACTGTTGGATCTTGTTTTTTAACAGAATAACCTAGACTTCCCCCTTTTCTCTGGCATCAATAGGGGTAATGGAAAACGAAATACCGCTAAAATACTGCCTTTATGCTCGTAAATCTTCAGAAGCGGATGAACGACAAGCCATGAGTATCGACTCACAAATCATGGAAATGACTCGTCTGGCAGAAAAAGAAGGTATCGAGATCATAGAAATTGTTCGAGAAAGCAAATCTGCCAAAGAATCAGGTCAAAGGACAGGGTTTAAAGAGCTTCTCAGAGGTCTTCAAAATGCCATCCTTACGTGGGCTCCTGACCGTCTCAGTCGAAATGCAGGAGATCTGGGAACATTGGTCGACATGATGGACAAAAAGGTGCTGGCGAAGATCCAGACGTTCGGACAGGCGTTTACAAACACGCCCGATGAGAAGTTTCTGCTGATGATTCTGTGTTCTCAGGCGAAACTAGAAAATGACAATCGAGCAAAGAATGTAAAACGAGGACTTCGAGCCAAATGTGAAATAGGAATACGGCCGGGACAACCACCGATTGGGTATACATTAATCAGAAGCACAAGGTTTGGAGAACCAAGTAAAGTGGTCATAGATGAAGAAAGGGCGCCTTTTATCAAAAAGGCATTTGAGTACCTAATAAACGGAGGACTCAGCGGACGACAGGTATGGGAATATCTCGTTGATGAAGGATTTAGAACCCGTTCCGGGAAAGTTCCTCCGATTAGTATGATCTTTCGGATCTTCAAAGACACCTACTACTACGGAGAATTTGAATTCCCCAAAGGTGGGGGGAATTGGTACAAAAGCAACCACGAACCAATTATTACAAAAGAGATTTTCGAGAAGGCACGAAAAGCACTGAAAACTTCTGACAAAGGGAAATGGGGACGGAAAAATTTTTACTTCAACCACATTCTCAAGTGTGGGCATTGTGGAAGTGGGATCTCTGGAGAATCACACATCAATCGCCACGGGAAAGAATACACATACTACAAATGCAACAAGCATGGGGGGCGAAAGAGTTGTAAATCAAAATACATTCGAGAAGAAAAACTCGTTGAACAGGTTTCAATACTTGTCGATAAAGTTTCTCTCGAGAACATTCATCTCAAGAGAAAGATTATGCATGAGGTGAATAAATGGAATCAGTTGGAAAAAATAAGACACGGAGAACAAGGGAAATCTATTACCGCAAAGGAATACATCAATTTCATTCTTTCTCAGGGAAGTGCGAAGGAAAAAGGAGAAATGTTGAAGGAATTAGGGGAGAAATTGGTGTTGCAAGAGGGAGGAATCACCATTGTATGTAATTCTTTGAGTGTTTGATTTTATAGCCAAAAAAGCGTATTTTGTGGACAAAATCATGAAGATAACTGATTACCACGCAAAATATTATGCTTACGAGCTAACAAAGAGAAGTTCCTCTGATAGTTTGGAGAAACTTACCTCCACTTTATCTAATGCTCAGGTTGATCTTAATCCTCATCAGATTGAAGCGGCTTTATTTGCTTTTCGTTCGCCACTTTCCAAGGGTGCTATTTTGGCGGATGAGGTAGGTTTAGGAAAAACAATTGAAGCTGGTTTGGTTATTTCTCAAAAATGGGCTGAGCGTAAAAGAAAAATGCTTCTCATTGTTCCGTCTAGTCTTCGTAAACAATGGAGTACCGAGCTACAAGAAAAGTTTTTTATACCATCAGTGATTCTAGAGGCTAAGTCTTTTAATCGATGTATTAAAGACGGAAATCTTAATCCATTTGATCAGGAAGACACTATTGTTATTTGCTCATATCATTTTGCAAGGAATAAAGCCCCATATGTTAAACAAATTCCATGGAATTTAGTAATTATTGATGAAGCTCACAGGCTTAGAAATGTTTACAAACCGAGTAATAAAATTGCTAAAGATATAAAAGGCGCACTTGAAAATGTTCCTAAAATTTTGCTTACAGCAACTCCTCTTCAAAATTCACTGTTAGAACTATATGGTCTTGTAAGCATAATTGATGATCATGTATTTGGGGATCTTAAGAGTTTTAAGTCGCAATATGCTCGTGTTTCCCAGGTTCAGGATATATATGAAAATGAATTAGGCTTGGTTGAACCAAAGCAAGAGATGTTTCTTGATCTAAGGAATAGATTAAAAACTGTCTGCATTAGAACGCTTAGAAAACAAGTTTTGGAATATATTAAATACACCAAGCGTATTCCTTTAACACAGGATTATATTCCATCAGAAAAAGAAGTGGAACTTTACGATGAAATGACAGATTATTTACAAAGACCCAAGCTATATGCTTTACCTGCAAGCCAAAGACATCTGATGTCACTTATTTTAAGAAAACTTTTAGCTTCGTCTTCTTTTGCTATTGCTAGTACATTGGATGGACTTGCCTTTAAGCTAAAAAAACTCATTGAAACGGCGAAAAAACAACAAGTACAAGAAGAATTAGGTATTCCGGGCATAGAAGAAAATTTTGACGGATTTGAAGAATTGTCTGACGAATGGATTGATGAAGAGGAAGATATTGATGAGGAGACGGAAGAAGATGAAAAAGTATTTACGAAAGAAGATATTATTGCAATGAAAGAGGAGAAGAAGGATTTGGAAAGATATAGGGATTTAGCCAAAAATATCTTTAAAAATTCAAAGGGAGATGCTCTACTTGAAGGGCTTAATAAAGGATTTCAAAAGGCAGAAGAATTTGGAGCAAAAAAAAAGGCAATCATCTTCACGGAATCCAGGATCACTCAAAATTACTTATTGGAGTTACTTTCTGATAATGGATACACGGATAAAGTGGTATTTTTTAATGGCTCTAACAACGATCCGAAGTCAAAAGAGATTTATAAGGATTGGTTGGAGAAGTATAAAGATACAGATAAAATTACAGGTTCAAAATCTGCTGACATGCGTGCATCAATCGTGGAGTATTTTAAAAATGAAGCGGAAATAATGATCGCAACGGAAGCAGGTGCGGAAGGTATTAACCTTCAGTTTTGCTCATTGGTTATAAACTACGACCTTCCTTGGAATCCTCAGCGAATCGAGCAAAGAATTGGTCGTTGTCATCGTTATGGTCAGAAACATGATGTAGTAGTAATAAATTTCATAAATAGAAAAAATGCCGCTGACCGAAGGGTATATGAATTATTAGATCAGAAATTTAATCTATTCAAAGGTGTGTTTGGTGCCAGCGATGACATTCCTGGAACTATTGAATCAGGAGTGGATTTTGAAAAACGTATTGCTGCTATTTATCAAACTTGTAGATCAGCAGATGAAATCAATAGCGCTTTCGATTCTCTTCAAGAAGAGATGGATGTCAGCATTCAAGAAAACATGGGTGATGCCAAACAAAAGCTATTAGAAAATTTTGACACTGAAGTTCATGAAAAGTTGAGATTAAATCTTCATGAGAGCCAGCAATATTTGGATACTTATCAAAAATGGTTATGGGAAACAACAAAGTATTACTTAGGTGATAGTGCAAAATTTGCAGATCATGAATATTCCTTTTCACTAAAGAAAAACCCATTTCAAGGAGAAGTTATTCCACCGGGTCCTTATAAAATTGGAAATAATGTTGAAGATTCACATGTCTACCGACCTGCCCATCCATTGGCTCAAAGAATTTTAAGTGAAGTAAAGGGCAAGGAATTACCAACAAACGAAATTGTTTTCGATTATAGCAATCATCAAACAATCATCTCTGTTTTAGAACCATTAGTTGGACAAAGCGGAATACTTCGTGTTTCAAATTATACTGTTCAAGCATTTGAGAAGGAAGATCGTATTATTATATCAGCCTTGGATAGCAACGGTGAGAAGCTTGAATCAGAAGTCGCCAAAAAGATTTTTGCACTTACCGGGAAGAAACAAGACTGCGAGGGGTTGAGTTCTGAAGATATTCAAAATATTAATGAATTTGAAGATCAAGTGATTACCCTTGTTTCAGGGCAAATAGCTGAGCGTAATAGTGAGTTTTTTGACGCTGAGGTGGAAAAATTGGATAAGTGGGCTAATGATATTAAAATAGCTCTAGAGCTTGATCTAAAGAAACTTGATATTGATATCAAAGTTACTAAAACCAGTTCTAGAAAAATCTTGAACTTGGATGAAAAGCTGAAGATACAAAAAGAGATTAAAGACATGGAGAAAAAGCGTAATGAAATGAGGAAGAAACTTTTTGAAGCTCAAGATGAAGTGGAAGACCGAAAAGAAAATCTTATTGAGCGTGTAGAGGCACAGCTAAAACAAAACTCTAATCTAGAACAATTGTTTGCCATCCGCTGGAAAATAATTTAAATTAATATATTTTATGAATAATAACCAACAACAAAACGGCAAGTTCCCAAGAAAGAGGAAGCAATGCCTTGAGCTGACATGGATTGGGAAAGATGAGAAACTTAAACTCGAACCTCGAATCCTCATTGAAGATCCTGAAAAATCTTATGGTGATTCGAATTTAAGAAACATGCTCATTCATGGAGATAATCTTTTGGCATTGAAAGCTTTGGAGCAGGATTATGCAGGTAGGGTGAAGTGCATCTATATTGACCCTCCGTATAATACGGGGAATGCCTTTGAGCACTACGATGATGGATTAGAACATAGTATTTGGCTAAGCTTAATGAAATCTCGGTTAGAAATATTGCGAAACCTTTTAACGGACGATGGAAGTATTTGGATTTCTATTGATGAAAATGAAGGGCATTATCTGAAAGTAATGTGTGATGAAATATTTAATCGTAAGAATTTTATTATTCAAACAACAATAAAACGTGGCGCAGCAACTGGTCATAAGGCAATTAATCCAACTCCTGTCCAAGTTTGTGATCACATGCTTTCGTATGCTAAAAATAAATCAAAGTGGACATATAAACCCGTTTATCATGAAAGAGATTACGATAAAGCATACTCGAAATTTATAGATAATTTTGATGACGATTATAAGGATTGGAATTTTATTCCGCTCAAAGAAGCACTTGCTAAATATTCTTTAACACTAAAATCCGCATTAAATAAATTTCCAGAAAGAATTATAAGATTTGCTCAACCAAGCTATTCAGGTGTTGGTAAACAAACAAGAGATCTAATTGATATTTCAAAGAAAGACAGCTCGAGAATTTATCTTCTAGAAAGAGAGGGGTATCCAAATATTTATTTATGGAAAGGAGACAGAGTCCTTTTTTATAAGGATAAAATGAGAGAAGTGGATGGAGAATTAGTAACAGCAGAATTAGTTACAAACATATGGACTGATATGAATTATCAAGGGATTGCAAAAGAAGGCAACGTTACTTTTGCAAAAAGCAAAAAACCTGAAGCACAAATAAGGCGGATATTTCAGATGTCTACAAATCCTGGTGATCTTGTGCTAGATTCCTTTCTTGGTTCAGGGACTACAATTGCAGTAGCACATAAGATGGGCCGAAAATATATTGGAATTGAACTTGGTGATCACGCTAACACACATTGTCTTCCTCGTCTCAAGGCTATTGTAGACGGGACAGATCAGAGTGGTGTTTCAAAGACTGTCAAGTGGAAAGGCGGAGGTGGATTCAAGTTTTACAATCTTGCGCCAAGCCTTCTTCAGAAGGATAAATATGACAACTGGGTTATTGATGAAAAATACAATGCAAATATGTTGAGTGCGGCTATGTGTAAGCATGAAGGGTTTAGATTTGCTCCACATGAAGAGGTGTATTGGAAACACGGTCAATCAACCGAAACGGATTATATGTTTACTACAACTGCCTTTATCACAGTTGAGCAACTAGATAAGATCCACGAAGAAATGAATGATGAGGAAAGTTTACTTATTTGCGCTAAATCTTATGCTCCCGAATGTGACTGTAGACACACTAATATCACGGTTAAGAAAATACCTCTAATGATTTTGGGCAAGTGTGAATTTGGACAAGACAATTACGATTTAAATATTATCCAAGCAACTGAGGAAATTACTAAAGATTAACAAGATGAATAGTAAAAAGCAAAAATTCATGCTGGTAACTAATAATAAAAATTGGATTTCTTGGTCTCAAGGTTATTTGTATCTAGCTGAACAAGGATTTTTATATTTTAAAAATAAGAAAAGGGTCAAGCCTAGAACAGCGAGTTATTTTTAAGAATTTCTAACATTTTACCATAAAGATTTTCGTTGCGATAATTGAACCTGAATTCACATTCTTTGAGGTGTAATAAAAACACTTCTTTTTTAATT
>Ga0209249_1000548_pt1 | contig 44592 bp, 41 predicted proteins | sample SaaInlV_200m_DNA_4_FD_184653 | JGI IMG/M metagenome (GOLD analysis project Ga0209249, IMG submission 184653) | Marine microbial communities from expanding oxygen minimum zones in the Saanich Inlet - SI037_S3LV_200m_DNA (SPAdes) (version 2) | ecosystem: Environmental > Aquatic > Marine >...
GAAAACTAAAAGTCTTTCGGATACTCAGCGAACGCTATCGCAATCGTCGCAAACGCTTTGGGTTGAGATTCAATTTGATCGCTTCGCTCTACAATTTTGAGCTAAATTGACTTATGCAAGAGGTCTATTCAATAACATCTGGGTCAGATGTCAGCCAGGCCCATCCTCGATCAGGATCAGCTGGATCTAAGGCAGGAATGACAATCAGGTTGTCATAGGCGTAAAACGCGAGACTCATGCCAACAAAGAACAATAGTAACCATGCGTAGCGGGCTATATTTTTCATAAATATTCCTTAGTAACTGATGTTACGCAGTGATGAACAACAGACTGTCGTTTCCCCTCATCCTAACCTTCTCCCAAAGGGAGAAGGGACTTAGTCCCCTCTCCCCTTGGGAGAGGGCGGAGGGTGAGGGCAGCCCCAAGGTCTGTAAAAGGTATCTTTTGCATAACATCAGCTAATCAGGTTGGAGTTTTATTGCTCCACCTAACAGGCACTACGTAATGCCTTATATACAACCCTAAGCTGTTTCTGTGTGATGGCTTTTTAACTTCTTAGCCATATCAAGCTTTCTGCTTGCCTTCTTCGCGCATCCCCCAAATGCTGAGCAGTAATGCCAAGAAGATCAGCACGCTGACGAGCAGGAAGGTGGTCTGTAAGCCAGCCACCTGTGCCGCGATCGGTGCCGTGGTCGCGCCGCCTGGCAGAAGATTGCCAACGTGTTTGAAAACTTGTCCAGCCCAGAGGGCGCCGAGGATGGCGATACCGGTGGTCTGCCCGAGGGTGCGCGTCACGCTTAACATACCGGAAGCAATTCCAAGTCGCGAGCGCGGGGCGGCGCCCATGATGGCCGAGTTGTTGGGGGACTGGAACATGCCCATCCCGATACCGACCGGCAAAAAGCGGAGCACATATCCCAGGGCAGTCGTTTCGGCATTTAATCCACTGACCAAGATGAACCCAACCGTCAGCATCGCTAATCCCGCCACCGTGATGGGGCGAGTGCCGTAACGGTCGGAGAGTATGCCTGAAATAGGGGCTGAGATGCCGAGTGCAATCGGCACGATCGCCATCAACATGCCGGTTTGCTGCGGGTTGAAGCCGAGCACATTTTCGGCATAAAAGGGGATCAGCAGGATCGAGCCGGACAAACAGACGAAGACGATAAAACCGGTCGTGAGCGAGACCGAGAAAAGACTATTTTTGAAAAGGCGCAGGTCGAGCATTGGCTCGTCAAGACGTAGCTCAAGCTTGATAAAAATGCCCAGAAAAATGAGTGCGTTCACCAGAAGAAAAATGACGGGCAACTCGCCAAAGCCAATGCGCTGCCCGGTCGTTAGCCCGATCAAAAAGGAGAGCAGCGTTACACAAAGCGTTAGTGCGCCCCAATAATCAAAGCGCTGCCTGCCGGCTGGCTGAAAATTGGGCACATAGCGGGTGACCATCCATGTGCCGAGCACGCCGATCGGGAAATTAACGAAAAAGATCCAACGCCACGAGATGTTCTGGATGATAAAGCCGCCCAACGTAGGACCAAGGGCAATGCCCACCGAAACGATCGTGCCCGTAATGCCAAGCGCGCGCCCACGCTCGGACCCCGGAAAGGCTTCCGTGACAATAGCCATCCCCAGCGCCATAATCATGGATGCCCCAACCGCCTGCACGACACGGAATCCGATCAAGGCCTGGATCGTTGGCGAGAAGCCACAGAGCACCGACCCAAGCGTAAAGACGATGAATCCCGCCGTGTAGATGCGTTTCTTACCGTAAATATCTGCGAGACGACCAACACCCAGCACCAGTGTTGTGACAGTTAGTAAATAAGAGAGCACAACCCATTGCACGAGGGCAAAATCGGTCTTAAAAGCGTGAACAAGGGTCGGCAGCGAGATATTGACGATACTGCCGTCGATGGTTGCGAGAAAGATGCCCATACTGACAGCCGATAGCACGAGCCATTTTTTAGAGTAATCTACAACGGGGGGAGTGGTTTGCATATTTTTTCCTGAGTCTAAAAGATGGGGCGATTATAACGTAGGGGAGGATGCGGTCTCCCTCACCGACTTGGGGATCGCTTCGCGATAAAACTAGCTCGCAATGACAAGTTGTTTTTTAGATACCTTTTAGCTTTATGACATCGCCTTTTCAGCGTATTCACGTTACACTGTGCTGAAATTGGGTTAGTGCATAATCAATAAGTGATACCATCCCCTTATTTGTCTCTGCGAGCCGTTTTCCCTTGCAGAAACATCAAGGACACGTGCGAAGCAGTCTCCCCGTAAGTGAGGGAGATTGTCACACTCCGCTACGCTGCGTTCGCAATGACATCACTTAGGTTACGCACTACCCTGAAATTTATTCACGGAAGAGAAATTATGAAAATACATGTAGAAGTCCCCGCAACAACCGCTAATCTTGGTCCTGGCTTTGATGCTATTGGGCTGGCACTAAATTTATGGAACGAAGCAGAGTTCACCTGCACCAACGACAGCAATATCCGCGTGACAGTCAGCGGCGAAGGAGAGGAAACGTTGCCCCAGAATGCGGAGAATGCCATCGCGCAGGCTGCCTTGCAAATTTACGATTTAGCGGAGAAATCCTGCCCGGGACTGCATATCCAGTGTTTAAACCGTATCCCGCTCGGTTCAGGGATGGGCTCGAGTTCGGCAGCCATGCTAACCGGAATGCTCGGCGCGAACGGCTTGCTCGGCAATCCCTTTACGGATGAGGAAATCCTGAAATTGGCGATAGAAACCGAGGGGCATCCCGATAATGTTGCGCCGGCTATGTTGGGCGGATTGGTGGCATCCATCCTGCATAAGGAACGCGTTATTTCGATGCGTTTGCCAACAAAAGCAAATCATGGTCCCATCCATACGACGGTGGTCTTGCCCGATTTTGACTTCCCCACCCAGCAGGCGCGCGCGATCTTGCCCAAAGAAGTTAAACGAATAGATGCGGTCTACAATATCAGCCGCGCCGTTTTGGTGACCGAAGCTCTGCGCACAGGGGATTTGGCGTTGCTCGGCATTGCGATGAAAGATAGTTTGCATCAGCCCCAACGTTTACCCTTAATCCCTGGCGCGATCGCCGCACTGGAAGCGGGGAAGAAAGCCGGCGCAGCGGCTGTTGCGCTCTCTGGTGCCGGCCCGAGCCTGATCGCCTTTTCGCCCAAAGAAGAGCCTGCCATCGGTGCGGCCATGCAAGCTGAATTTAATTCCGCCGGTTTGGATGCGCGCATCTTTGAGTTGAGCACGAGTTATGAAGGCGCAGAAGTAACGATCGTGTAGATGATGACATGACACTGCGAGGAAGGCTTTAGCCTGACGACGCAGTCTCGTATCCACAAAAACGAGACCACAGGATTTTTTCTGTGGTCTTTTCATTTCCGCGATCATTATCCGCTTCGTGCGTGGGGTAAAATTGCTCCCATGAAAAGATACCTTGTTCTCATCCCCATCATCTTCCTGCTACTCGCTTCCTGTCAATCGCAAAGCGTGGATGCACCTGTCGCAGCCCCAACCGAAGCCCCGCTCCCGACTGCAACCCTCGCACCAACATCTCTGCCTGAATCGACCGAGACACCGCTCCCCGTTGCCGAGATTGACCCATCCCTCTTCGGCTCCGTCAACACAGCGGATGCGCCCGTCGGCTTTATGCTTGAGCCCGTTGCTCAATTCATCTTCGAAGCCGAGCTTCAAAAACGCGTCGATGCGGGCGAGATCGGCGCTTTTCAGGTCGAGGGGCTGAGCATTGTTCCACGTGGCGACGGCACTTTCTATGCCGAGATCTTCTACGCCCTGCAAGCGGATGCCGCCTTCTGGCCCGAAGACTTCGGCACCCCCGGCGATGACGGCTGGGTGCGTGGCAAATGCACGCGTTTTGATTTTGAGAGTACCGAAGAAGCCTTTTTCTTGAAGAATAAGAAGGTTTGTAGTTAGAAGAATAGAATGCAGATTTGGCAGATTTACGCGGATTAAAAAGATTTAACACGAATTGCACGAATAGGCGAATATCGCAAATTTGAAAGCGGGTAAAATAGTTATAAAAAAAAAGTTCTCCCCCCGTTGACGGGGGAGTTAGAGGGGGGGCGAAAAAGCCCCACCTGTCCTCCCCCGCACGCGGGGGAGGGACTCATCATCACTCGGGGAGCAGCACCATGAAAAAACGTATCATTGTTGGAATTATCTATCTGATTTTGCTATCCATTGTGATTGCAATTAGTCTGGCTATTTTCCCTGAGTGGAAATCATCGGGCGGATTTTGGGCATTATTTGGCGTTGCTGCAGTCGCTGTTTTGTCTTTTGTTGAAAAGGGCATTTCTCTTTGGAATAAATCAGAAGATGAAGAGAAAAAAGACGAAGAAAAATTTCCTGAGCCATCACCTTCTCCTACGCCACTACAAAGTATTGGCACACAGAATGCTGAGCAAATCATTAATGCGCCGGGCGGGACAGTAAACATTCTTCCGCCTACTCCAAAAGAAGAACCCGAAGCCCCCAAAGGCTGGCACCTCAAACACCGCTACGCCCTAACGGGGAACTTCACCGGTCGCGAAACGGAACTCAACACTCTCACCGACTGGCTCGAAACCAAAGACGAACCCCTCATCATCCTGCGCGCCCTCGGCGGATTTGGCAAAAGCGCCCTCACTTGGCACTGGCTGCTCAACAAAGTCGACCGCACCAAGTGGACGAAAGCCATCTGGTGGTCATTCTACGAAGGGGATGCCAGCTTTCAAAACTTTCTCACAGATACACTCAAATATCTTTTGGGCAATAACGTCGAACTCCCCTCCGCGCCACGCCTGCAGATCGAGACGCTCCTAAAAGCCCTCGAAGAAAAAGGCATCCTGCTCGTCATGGATGGCTTCGAGCGTGCCCTGCGCGCTTACAGTGGAATGAATGCAGCATACCAGGAAGATATCGAAGATGAGTCCCCTCTCCCCTCGGGAGAGGGACAGGGTGAGGGAAGACGGCGTGACTGCGTCTCCCCCGCAGCGGACGATTTCCTGCGCGGACTGGCAAGCTTAAAAGGCATTATTCAGGCCAAAGTGCTGATGACCACCCGCTTACGCCCACGCGCCGTCGAAATGCGCGGAAATCTTTTAAACGGCTGCCTCGAAAAAGAATTACTCGCTCTCGAAAAAGACGATGCGGTCGCCTTCTTCCAGAATCAGGGCATCAAAGGCACGCGTTTCGAGATGGTAGCGACCTGCGCTCCCTACGGCTACCACCCGCTGACCCTGAGTATCCTCGCGGGTTATATTCTCGGCAATCGCTCAAAGCCAAATGATGTTTCCGTAGCAAAAGAATTGAATGTTACCAACGACATCATTCAAAACAAACACCACGTTCTCGAAGTTGCCTATGAGTCGTTGTCCTCTGATGAACAAAAACTACTCAGCACAATTGCCTGTTTGCGTTCTGCCACAGAATATAAAACTCTATTAGCGATTTTTGTAGAACAACCAGATAACCCGATCACTCAAGAACTTCTCGACAATCAACTAAAACAATTAGAAACAAGAGGCCTCCTCCACTGGGACAAACCCACCAACAAATACGACCTGCACCCCATCGTGCGCCGCTATGCCTACGAACGCTTAACCGCCCCCGCCCGCACCGCCGCCCACACCCGCTTGAAAGATTATTTTGAAGCCGTGCCCGAAAAAGAAAAGATCGAAAGCCTGAACGACCTCGCCCCCGTCATCGAACTCTATCACCACATGGTCAGGGCGGGGCAGTTTGATGCTGCTTGTGATTTGTATTATGACCGAATGTATAAGCCTATTTATTTTCAACTTGGTTCATATCAAACTGAAATCGAACTCCTTGTTTCACTTTTTAAGGACATAAGTGAACCACCACTTTTGTCTAAAGAGAGCGACCAAGCATGGACACTCAATTCTCTCGCTAATTCCTACTCCCTGAACGGCGAGCCGCGCCGCGCGGTTCCGCTTTTTCTAGCAGGAAATGAACCCTATGAAAAAAGCGGGAATAAGAAAGGTGTCGCCATCGGGCTGGGGAACGTGGCGACACAACAACTCATCATCGGCGCACTGGGCGACGCGGAGCGCAATCTGCGCCGCAGCATTGATCTCTGCCGCGAAACTGAAAATGAGTTCCAGGAAGCTATCGGACATCAGGAGTTGGGACGTGTGCTTGCCTATCGCGGTCTCTGGGCGGAGGCAGAGCAAGCATTGGATGAAGGGCTACGATTATTTGAGAAAGAGCAAGAAATTCAATCTCAAGGCATGATTTGGGCATACCGCTCCCTGCGCGCCCTCCTGATGGCGCGTGAGAACCCAAAATCCAAATTCAAAATTCTACAATCAGCGATCCAATCCGCCACCCGTGCGCTGGAATTGGCAGACGAAGATACTAAACAACGATACGAGCACCCTCGTGATTATGTGCGGGCACACTGGCTACTCGGTGCATCTCATAGAGAAAACGGAGATTTAGAAAAAGCCGAAAAACATCTCAGCGAGAGCCTGCGGCGTTGTCGGGCGATTAATTCTGTTGATGCTGAAGCCAATATTCTGCTCGAAGTCTCAAAGCTACGCCACGCGCAAGGTAATCCTGAAGAAGTGCTAAGACTAGCACACGAAGCCCTGCTCATCACCGAGCGCAGCGGCTATGTCCTGCAGGGGGCCGATGTGAACATCTGGCTTGCTACGCTCGCCATGAAAGGTTTAAGGTTGCAGGTTGAAGGGGATGGGTTGAGCGATAGAGAATTGGCAAGAGAATATGCCCAAAAAGCCCTGCAACTGGCGCATTGCGACGATGGTCCGCCCTATCATTACAAGGTTGCCTATGAAGAAGCAGAGGCGCTCCTGAAGGAGCTAGAAAGTAGAGAGTAGAAAATAGAGAATAGTCTTTAACCGCTAATCACGCTAATTTACGCGAAAAAAGAAAAAGATTTGCGCAGATTAGCGAAGATTGGCGGTTTCTTTTTCACGCATCACTTATCACGCATCACTTATCACGCATCACGCCTCCCATGCTAAAATCATCCTACTTTCCACTTTCTACTTTCCCCAAAGGAAAACCATGAACGTACTCCCCACCAGCATCAACCCAAATGATCCAAAGTTTAAGGAAAATGCCGCCCACCACCGCTCCTTAGCCGACGAGCTGCACAGTCACCTCGTCGAAGCGAAGGAGGGTGGTGGCGCCAAATACAGAAGACGCCAAGAGGAACAGGGCAAACTCTTCGTCCGTGAGCGTATCGCGCGCCTGCTCGATCCCGGCGCTCCCTTCCTCGAACTCTCCTCCCTCGCCGCCAAAGATATGTATAACGGTGCAGCGGCGGGTGCGGGTCTCGTCACGGGCATCGGACGTGTTTCAGGGCGCGAAGTCATGATCGTCGCGAACGACGCCACCATCAAGGGCGGCTCCTACTATCCGCTCACCGTCAAAAAACATCTCCGCGCTCAGCAGATCGCTGAAGAAAATCACCTGCCCTGCCTCTATCTCGTCGATTCTGGTGGGGCATTTTTGCCCTTACAGGCCGAAGTCTTCCCCGACGAAAACCACTTCGGGCGCATCTTCTACAACCAGGCGCGCATGAGCGCCAAAGGCATCCCGCAGATCGCCGCCGTGATGGGCTCCTGCACCGCGGGCGGCGCCTACGTCCCCGCGATGAGCGACGAAGCCATTATTGTCAAAGACACCGGCACGATTTTTCTGGGTGGTCCGCCGCTCGTCAAAGCTGCCACGGGCGAAGATGTGACTGCCGAAGAACTCGGCGGTGCGGATGTCCACACCCGTCAAAGCGGTGTAGCGGATCATTTTGCCGAGGACGATGACCACGCGATCCAGCTTTTGCGCGATATCGTCGAAACCCTCCCGCCCGCCAAACAGGACGCGAGTTACATCCGTGATTTGGGCTTGCTTCCACCAGAAGAACCGCTATACCTCCCCGAAGAGATTTACGGTGTCCTGCCGAGTACCTTCCGCGAAACCTACGATGTGCGCGAGATCATCGCCCGCCTCGTCGATGGCTCCAAATTCCGCGAATTCAAAGCCCGCTATGGCACGACTTTGGTGACAGGCTTTGCGAGAATTTGGGGCTACCCCGTTGGCATCATCGCCAATAACGGCATCCTTTTCGGCGAATCAGCCTCGAAGGGCGCGCACTTCATCGAACTCTGCGAGCAGCGCAGCATCCCGCTCGTTTTCCTGCAAAATATCACCGGCTTCATGGTCGGCAAAGACTACGAAGCAGGCGGAATCGCCAAAGAAGGCGCAAAAATGGTACACGCTGTCGCGAATACGAGTGTCCCCAAACTGACGGTCGTCATCGGCGGCTCATTCGGCGCAGGCAACTACGCCATGAGCGGACGCGGCTACCTGCCCCGCTTCCTGTGGATGTGGCCGAATGCCCGCATCTCCGTCATGGGCGGCGAGCAGGCAGCCAATGTTTTGCTGACCGTCAAACAAGGTCAACGTGTGCGTGAGGGCAAAGAAGAGCTAAATATAGAAGAAGCCGACGCCTTCAAAGCACCCATCCTCGAAAAATACGAAACCGAAGGCAATCCCTACTACTCCACCGCTCGCCTCTGGGACGATGGCGTCATCGACCCTGCCGACACGAGAGAAGTCTTGGGGTTGGCTCTCTCAGTGACCTTAAACGCACCTAAAGAAGAAAAAGGCTTCGGCGTCTTCCGCATGTAAAAAGAATAGAACGCGAATTCACGCAGATTTAGCGGATTTACACGGATTTTTAAAGACAAAAATAACCGCCAAGACGCGAAGGTCGCCAAGTTTTTTTAATTCTTTTCTCTCAGCGCTCTTTGCGCCTTGGCGGTTCAAAAAATCCGCGCCATCCGCGTTCCAATGCTCTTAAAAATCTGCTCAATCTGCCTAATCTGTGGATAAAACTATGAAAAAACGCCCCTTCAAAAAAATCTTAATCGTCAACCGCGGCGAAATCGCCATCCGCATCATCCGCGCCTGCAAAGAACTCGGCATTCGTACCGTTGCCGTCTATTCTGACGCAGATAAAAACGCCCTCCACGTCCGAAAAGCAGACGAGGCGATTCTGCTCGGCGATTCTGCGCCCAACGAATCCTACCTAAATGTAGAGAAATTGCTCAACGCCGCGCGCGAGACTGGTGCAGAAGCCGTCCATCCCGGCTATGGCTTTCTCTCCGAAAACGCCGACTTCGCCGAAGCTGTCACAAACGCGGGATTAACCTTCATCGGACCCTCCCCGGAAGCCATCCGCATCATGGGCGATAAAGCCGAGTCGAAAATCCGCATGAAAGCCGCGGGCGTACCGACTATCCCCGGCGCAGAGGGCATCGAAACCCTCGCCGAGTTTGAGAGCGCATCCGATGAAATTGGCTACCCCGTTCTCGTCAAAGCTGCGGCTGGTGGCGGCGGCAAGGGGATGCGCGTTGTCTGGAAAAAAGCTGAACTCCCAGATGCCATAGAATCCGCTCGCCGAGAAGCCCTCAACGCCTTCAGCGATGACCGTCTGCTCGCCGAGAAATATCTGCCCAAAGCGCACCATATCGAATTTCAGGTTTTTGGCGATTCGCACGGACACATCACCCATCTTTTCGAGCGCGAATGTTCCGTTCAACGCCGCCACCAAAAAGTGATCGAAGAAAGCCGCTCGCCGCTGCTCACGCCCGAACTCCGCGCCAAAATGGGTGCAGCCGCCGAAAATGTTGCCAAAGCCGTCAACTATACCAACGCTGGCACAGTCGAATTTATTGTTGATCCCGACACGCACGATTTCTATTTTCTCGAAATGAACACCCGCCTGCAAGTTGAGCATCCGGTCACGGAGCTGGTTTTGGGTATCGATCTCGCTCAATGGCAAATCCGCGTTGCGGCGGGCGAGGCTTTCCCTTATACGCACGAAACTTTTCCCCAGCGCGGGCACGCCATCGAAGCCAGGCTCTACGCCGAAGACCCTGAAAATAATTTTCTCCCCAGCACGGGCGTTATTTATCAATTTGTCGAACCCAGCGGCCCCGGCATCCGCGTCGATAGCGGCATCGCCACCGGCAGCGAGGTCAGCCACTTTTACGACCCGATGCTCGCCAAAATCATCGTCCACGCCGAAGACCGCGCCACCGCCATTCAACGACTCCAATCTGCGCTCCGCCACACCGTCGTGCATGGCGTGATTACCAATATAGCATTGCTCCAAAATATCCTTGATCACGATGATTTTCAAGCGGGGATCGTGACCACGCGTTGGGCTGAAGCGATGCTGGGTGACCTCCGAGCAAGCCCAAATCTCGCGTTCGAGGCGATAATCGCCGCATCGCTCGTGGATTTCGGCTTGCTGGCTGCCTCCTCAGCGGGATGCGAATCCCAATCATCTTCCCCCGACCCCTTTAGCCCCTGGAAAATCGCTAGCGGATTCCGATTACGGAGGAATAATGATTAATACGAAACATAACTTATACGTCACTGCGAGCCGCTTTTGCGAAGGAGCCTCCCGCAATGACGTATTGAAACTTTTTTCTCACCACAAAAGCTTTTCTCTGTGTCCTTTGTGTCTCTGTGGCGGAGTACTTCGGAGACTAGCATGAAATCACATTTTTCACACAAAAACGAATCCCTAACGCTGGACGTGAACCCGCTCGGCGAGGGCTATCAAATCCGATTTGGCGAGAAAACCGCCGAGGTGCATTTTGCAAGCGGAGCAGATGGGCAACTGACTTTTTACCTAGACGGGCGTAAAGTGGATGCCCACGTCAGCAGCGATGGTAAGCGGCGTTGGGTCACTTTCGGTGGGCACACCTGGCTACTGGAGAAGACATCCGGGCAAGCACGCGGCGGTGCGGCTGGCGCATCATCTGGACGGTTGATCGCCCCCATGCCCGGGCAAGTCCGCGCCGTAAATGTTGCCGAGGGCGAAAGCGTTGAAAAAGGTCAAACCCTGCTCGTGCTGGAGGCAATGAAAATGGAAATCCGCATCCAAGCCCCGATGGAGGGTGTGGTGGCGAGGCTGGCGGTCGTCGAGGGGCAGACGGTAGAACGAGAAGAGTTGCTTGTTGAAGTGGATGAAGCTGACGAGTGAGTGGCTGTGAGAAAGAAGAAAAGGAAAAAATCATGACGAAATATCAGTATGTCCGAGTTTACATTGATTATCGTAGGGTAATCTCAACTGATCACCAAACATCTGAATGGATAATTGATGAAATCAAAAAGATTGTTCCAAGTTGCTCAACGAAGGGGGAAGAATATGACCTTCATGATAGGTTAGTTGAATTTTCTTTACATAAACTTGATGGAAAAGATGGTCGCGTTATGCATCACATAATTCAGCTGTTGTGTGAAATAGGCTTTGAACCATTTTCAACAGATACCAAAGGAGGAGACCGCCGTGTAGATTTTCGCAGAAAAACAGAATAAAGCTTCCTACCTTTCTCTTTTTCTTCTTCACGGTCTCTCATCAGGAGTTTCTATGACAGGCAAATACTATAATGAACTTTCCGTCGGCATGAAAATCAAACACACCAACGGCAGAACAGTGACCGAGATGGACAACGTCATGTTCTCGATGCTGACGATGAATACCCAGCCCCTGCACAGCAACGAAGATTTCGCATCCAAAACGCAATTTGGGCAGCGCATCGTCAATGGGATTTTCACTCTCGGCCTGGTAACCGGGCTGACCGTTCCTGAACTCACCGAGGGCACGATTGTCGCCAATCTCGGCTATGAGCGGGTCGTGCACCCAAATCCGCTTTTTCATGGCGAGACGGTCTACGCCGAGAGCGAAGTGCTGGAGATGCGAGAATCCAAGTCGAAGCCGAATGTGGGCATCGTCCGCTTGAAGCATTGGGGGAAGAAGTCCGATGGTACGATTGTTGTTGAATTTGAACGAACGGTGATGTTTTTGAAAAACATGGAAAGTGAAAAATAGAAACATCCAGTCTCTGAGCGGAGCGTAGCGCAGACGAAGAGCGGTTCACTTAAGCCGTCCTTCGACTACAGGCTCAAAGGCAGTCGCCTTCCGCTCAGGAACTGAGATTTTCTTTCCACTTTCTACTTTCTAGTCTCGGAGAAACCCCATGAAAATAAGACGCGCCCTACTCTACATGCCCGGCGACTCTCGCCCGAAGATCGAAAAAGCCATCTCCCTCGGTGTGGATAGCATCTGCATGGATATGGAAGACGGCACCGCCTATAACCGCAAGGAAAAGGCTCGTGAAGTGATCGCCAAATCTTTGCAGGAATTGGATTTTGGCAGATCTGAGAAACTGATCCGGATTAACGGTTTTGGTACGGGGCTGGAGGATGATGACCTGTCAATGACCCTGCCCCATCACCCGGACGGGGTCGTGATCCCCAAAGCGGAATCGCTGGCGCAGATCGAATGGGTCAGCGACAAGATCGAAGCGATGGAATTATCCCAGGGCTGGGATTTGAACAGCGTTCGCATTTTGGCGGTCATCGAATCGGCGAAGGGATTGGTCAATTTGAAAGAAATTGCCACCCATCCCCGCTTGGATGCGCTCATCTTCGGCGCAGAAGATTACGCCGCCAGCGTTGGCGCAACGCGAACACGCGGCGGGCAGGAAGTTCTTTTTGCGCGCAGTCAGGTCGTACTTCACGCAGCGGCAAACGAGCTGCAGGCAATAGATGTGGTCTTCGTCAACTTCAAAGATGTCATCAACCTAAAAGTGGATGCCATGCTCGGCGCACAAATGGGATTTGCTGGTAAGCAGATCATCCACCCCAATCAGGTTGCCCCCGTGCATGAAGCCTACTCTCCATCCGATGCGGAGATTGATTATGCTCAACGTCTGCTCGGTGCTTTTGAAATTGCCGAATCAGAAGGAGCGGGTGTGATCGATTTTGAAGGAAAAATGATCGATATGCCGCTGGTTAAGTCTGCGCGGCAGGTAATTGAGAGAGCGAGAGCGGCTGGGAAGATAGAATAATATGCTCCCAATTATCTTTGGTCTCGCCTCCGCCCTTTCGTGGGGAATCGGAGATTTTGCAGGCGGGTTAGCCTCCCGTAAAGTCGGAGCATATCGCGCCGTTATGTACGGGGAAGCGATTGGGCTGATCTTCGCTTTTGTTGCAATTCCTTTTGTCAATGAACCCTTTCCCGACAGTCATACCTTAAAGTGGAGTATCGCCGCTGGTCTTGTTGGCACAATTGGATTGCTCGCCTTTTTTGAAGCCATGCGCTTGGGACGCATCAGCATCGTTGCGCCCCTTTCCGCGCTTATCGGCGCAATTATCCCTGTTCTTGTTGGCGGTTTCCTTGAAGGAATGCCCCGACCTGGCGTGCTTTTGGGATTTGCATTAGCCCTCATTGCTGTGGTCTTGATCTCAAGAGAAAAAGATGAGGGTAATACCAAAGCAAATTCTCATCTTTATTTACCGATCCTTGCAGGGACCGCTTTTGGATTGTATTTTGTCTTCATGAACGAAGCCAGCGAAAATTTAGTCATTGGACCATTGATTGCCGCACGCTCTTCAGGCATGTTAAGCATTGCCCTCTATTTGCTCTTAAAACGAGAGAGTTTTCGCATAAAATCGGGTAGCTGGCATCTACTGACCACCAATGGCTTCTTCGACGTTGGTGGGAACCTCTTCTACATCCTTGCCGCTCAAGCTGGTCGTCTTGATATTTCCGCTGTGCTCAGTTCCCTTTATCCCGGCATGACGGTTTTTCTCGCTTGGCTGATCCTGAAAGAGAAATTACAATCTTCGCAGTGGATAGGGATTCTGCTCGCACTAATTGCGATTATTCTTATTACAACAGCTTAGTATACGTAAAAGAAAACGCTCTTTTCCTATCAGGCCCTCCATACCTGATCCATCTAGGTACAAAGCTCTACAAGTATCTTTCAAAAGGAAAGCACGATGAAGATCGCTTCTTCCACTGAGATAGAAAACACGCCCGGTGAAGTTTTTAAATGGCTAGAAAACCCTGAAAAGGCTAAAGCGTGGATGTCTAGTGTCACCAAAACGGAGATTTTGCACGAAACAGCCAATAGAATTGGAACCACATTTCAAGAGACTGTAGAAGATGCCGAAGGAAAAATGGAAATGCAAGGCAGTATCACCAATTTTTCAGAAAATAAATTGATTGCATTTCATTTGGAAAGTAAAGTAAATACTGTAGACGTGGAATATACCCTCGAAGAAATTGATGCAGGCGTGCGGCTGCGCTATGATGCTGATATTCGCTGGAAATTTCCGGTGAATATTATGAGTGTTTTTATCGGATGGAAAATAAAGCAAAAGATCATTGCACAATTGGCAGGGGAATTAAACACGCTGAAGCTCTTATGTGAGTAAAGGTTTTACTAGCCACATGACTGTTTTGTTTTAGAGGTGGTTGAGTAGACCCGAATGCTTTTTACCCATTAGGGCACGCGTCGGGGCGTATCGAAACCACAAAATGAGATTTTCTATCTAATTCTGGTTTCGATACGGCGAAAAGCATCGCCTACTCAACCGACGATGGTTCTTTTTAGCAAAGTGTCATATCGCTAGAAGTTTTATCAACAATAACAAGTTTCGTTTATTGATTAAATCAAGATAGACTAAGAAATAAAAACTGAAAACAAACTCTGATACTCCTAGCAATGCTCTGCGTTGCGACATACACACACTAACACAACACACAAAGCAAAAAAATCACTCATGGCTCGAACCAGTTACAAATTTCTAAAAGATGACCCAAATCCATATTTTATAACATCCACAATTGTGGACTGGCTTCCCCTTTTCGATAAACCTGAAATTGCTGAAATTATCCTGAATTCACTCAGGTTTCTTCAAAAAGAAAACCGAATTACGCTCTATGCCTATGTGATCATGAAAACGCATCTTCACCTTGTTGCATCTGGTGATAACCTGTCAAAAGAAATCGCAAGGTTCAGGTCATTTACGTCAAGAAAAAGCATCGACTATTTCAATGAGAATGGTCAGCAGGGAATACTCCAACAATTGAGCCAACAAAAACTATCTCATCGGAAAGATCGTGAACATCAATTCTGGCAAGAAGGGGTACAACCAAAACGTATCTATGATCGCAAAATGATGATTCAAAAAGTCATTTATATTCATCACAACCCGGTTCGCAAAGAATATGTGGAGAAACCAGCAGATTGGCTATATTCAAGTGCTGGAGATTATGCTGGGATTGATAGTTTTTTGGATATTCAGATAGAATGGTGAACCCGCAACGCAGAGCGTTGCTCACAGATGTGTTCATTATTTAGTTGCCGTAAAATCTACATCAAAAATATAATCGTTAATCTCTGCCAAGGAGTCCTTCATGTCCTACGAAAAAGAATTCGCCAAATTTCTCGCCGCCTACCCCACCTACGAAAAAACATCCAAGCTAGATGACCTCCGTGCCAAAGACTACTCCCGCCTGGATCGTCTTGGGCACATCTACCTCGATTACACAGGCGGCGGGCTTTACGCCGAATCGCAGATCGCCAAGCATCAGGAGATTTTGCAAAATAACGTTTTTGGCAATCCCCATTCATCCAACCCCACGTCGATGGCAGCCACAAAACTCGTCGATTCTGCCCGCGCCTATGTGCTCGAATTCTTCAACGCCGACCCAGCTGAATATGAAGTCATTTTCACCGCCAACGCCAGCGGCGCACTAAAGCTCGTCGGCGAATCCTATCCCTTCGATGAGAACAGCCGCTACGCCCTCGCTTTCGACAATCATAATTCTGTCAACGGGCTGCGCGAATATGCCCACGCGCGCGGCGCACAGGTCACCTATCTCCCCGTCGAATTGCCGGAACTGCGCCTTTCTCACAGCCAACTGCTCAATGAATGGAAGCAAGCCCAGGGTCAGGGACGAAACCTTTTCTCTTTCCCCGCACAATCTAATTTTTCGGGCATCCAGCATCCACTAGAATGGATCGCTGAAGCAAAATCCTATGGCTGGGATGTGCTGCTGGATGCGGCTGCCTTTGTCCCCACCAACCAACTGGATTTATCCCGATACGCCCCCGATTTTGTCGTGCTCTCGTTTTATAAACTTTTCGGCTACCCCACGGGTTTGGGTGCGTTAATTGCCCGTCGAAAAGCATTGTCTACGCTCCAACGCCCCTGGTTCGCGGGTGGAACGATAACCGTTGCCTCCGTACAAGCCAGCACCCACTATATGGCAGAGGGACACGCCGCCTTCGAAGACGGCACAGTCGATTATTTGAATATCCCCGCCATTGAGATCGGTCTGCGCCACATCGCCGAAGTCGGCTACGATGCGATCCATGAGCGTGTGGTTTGCCTAACAGGCTGGCTCATTGAAAATCTCGCAAGGATGAAACATAGCACCGGTGAACCCCTCGCCCGCATTTACGGCGATCTCAAAAACGAAATGCGCGGCGGCACGATTGCGGCTAATTTCTACAACAAAGATGGCGTTGCTTTCGACCATCGTTATATCGAAGAAGAAGCCAATAAATTGAATATCTCGCTTCGTACCGGCTGTTTCTGTAACCCGGGCGCAGGCGAAATTGCCCTCGAACTCGAAGAGTTTGAACTCGTTGCCTGCTTCTCGCAACCACGCAATAAACAACGTCTCAGCTTCAACGATTTTGCCCTCTGCTTCGATGGGCAAGAATCCGGCGCGGTCCGCATCTCGGTTGGGATAGTGAGCAACTTCAACGATGTGCAAATACTTCTTGACTTCATGCGTGGGTTGTTGGCGTAGGCATTCCTGTAGACCCGAAAGGTCTTCATCGTGCCATAATAACTGATATTACGTACTGTTTTAATTTCATCATAACGCCCACTGTCCTGTCGGATATCCCCCATTTTGAAAAACAAAAATAGGGGGAACCAGTGTAGATATGTTTTTTTCAGAGAAAAAACTTTCTTAGAGCCAAGCCTCTCCCCTAAATTCCGTTTTTAGAATTTGGGGGAGAGGGGGGTGGGGGCTGAACAAAGAACCATAGTGTTTTTGCATAACATGAGATAATAAATCAGAGCCTATGCGTGCAAAGTCACCTCTTTTGGAAATGTTCCCCAAGGAATTTTTTCGAGTCATCTAACCCTATGAAAAAGAAATCCCCACTATCGCCCAAACTCCCTGAAAAACTGCAAAGCCTCACGCTTTCCACGCTCAGCGATTACGACGAATTTGCCGAGCGCAAAATAGCCTCCTGCGACCTAAGCGAGCAAAAGGCTAAAAACGTGCTTATCGAAGAGTGTCTCCTTCAGCGTATTACCTTCACAAGCGCGCGGTTGCCAAACTTACAACTACGGGATGTCCGTTTTGAAAACTGCGACATCTCCGTCACTTTTCTCGAAAGCTGCCGTCTGCGTCGAGTAGAGCTCATCAGCTGCCGCTTGTTAGGCGCGCAAATGCTCTCCGCTGAAATGGATGATGTCCTTTTCAAAGACTGCAATCTCGAAAGGGCAGTCTTTGTCTCTGCCAAAGCGAAGCACATCCGCTTTGAAAAATGCCTACTTCCAAACGCGACCTTTGAAGGTGCTGAACTTGAAAACACCACCTTCGACCGCTGCGATTTGAGCCATACCGATTTTCGGAATGTCAAATTCAAAAATGCCGATCTGCGCGGTTCCACCCTCGACGGAATGCAGATCGATGCAAAAGCCGTCAAGGGAGTTATCATCTCGCCCGCACAAGCAGTCCAGATGGTCAGCCTGTTAGGGTTGATCGTGCAAGACGATGACCATATTTCATACGAATAGGAATACAACATAATGCTTTTCTTTTGGCTATTTCTTTTACTGATTATATTTATCATTATTCTCGATCTCTTTTCAAGGCGTGCCTATGCTTATGAGAAGAGACCTCACCGCAAAACGCCTGAGAAATATGGTATTTCTTTCGAAGAAGTGCATATTCCCGTCGCGGAAGGCGGGCAGCTATACGGTTGGTGGATACCATCCACACCCGATGCCCCCACACTCATACTCATCCACGGCTGGAGCCGCAATATTGAGCGGGTGCTGCCCTATATTCGCAATCTGTATCCACGCGGTTATAACCTGCTCGCGATTGATGCACGTAAACATGGCAGCAGTTCAGAGATCACTGCCCCAACCGTTGGGACATTTACCGAAGACGTGCTCGCCGCGGTTAAATATGTGGGCGAGAAAAATGCATCCACGCAAATCGGGCTGATCGGGCTATCTATTGGCGGTGGCGCGTCCATTGCCGCAGCGGGGCAAAATCAACGAATCCAAGCTGCGGTCACGGTCGGTGCAATGGCGCATCCCCTTTCGCTGATGGCAGCCCATTTTGAAGAACGTCACATCCCAAAATTTATCGCATCCGCCCTTTTTCTATATTTGCGCATCCGTTTTGGAATTGATTACGAGAAGATCGCGCCGCTTAACCACATCTCCAATGCGACGGGGAAAATCCTACTCGTCCACGGTGTGGATGACGAGACTGTGCCGCTCGCGCATGGACATATGCTTGCTGCCGCCAACCCGGCATCTGCCAGCCTTTGGGAGGTTCCCGCTAAAGGGCACAGCGACTGTCACCTGCATCCCGATTTTTGGGAGAAGATAAGTGCATTTTTGGATAAAAACCTGAAATAATGACCAAACCTTACGGGCGCTTTTTCATTGCAGCGATTTTGACAGGCGCACTGATCGGGACAACGCTCCTGCTCGGCAGCGGGGATTCACGCCCCTTGCGGATGTTGGGCGCATTCTTTGCTCTGCTCGCGCTGGGATTTTTCATTCCGCCCTTTTTCATACTCAGAAAATATGGCGAGATCAAAGAGGGTGAGACCTTTCTGGACACACAAGTCGTTGTGAAAGCCGGGATTTATCAAATTGTGCGTCACCCGCAATATTTAGGATATATCTTTTTAACTTTCACCTTCATGCTGCTCTCCCAACATTGGCTGACGACGCTCTTTGGTGTTGGCGCGGCACTCTTCTTTTATCTGCATATTTTGCAGGAGGAAGAGTATTGCTTGGCAAGATTTGGGAATGATTATCGGGAATACATGCAGCTTGTACCGAGGTTAAATGTGGTTTCGGGAGTTTTTCGCTTATTGACTGCTCTTATGCAATAAATGATATTTGCCCCCTCTGCCCTAAAGGGCATCTCCCCTAAATTCCAAAATCATGGAATTTAGGGGAGAAGAATGTAGAAAAATTACTTCTGGAAAGTTCCCCTTTCTCTATCCCCCTAAATGCAAAGCATTTGGGGGGACGCCCCAGCGAAGCGAGGGGCAGGGGGGCTGAACGTCTGAGTTTAAAGCGTAAGGTTAGTTATTGAAAAGGAAATAACATGCCCTCCGAAAAAGAAGTCTACGAAGCTCACGCCGACCAATACGAACGCATGATCCAACGCGAAGACCATCAGGGGAATATCTTGCGCGAGATCGAGAAACTCGTCGCGCTTGAAAATTTGGACGTGGTCGATCTCGGCGCGGGGACGGGGCGTTTAACACGTTTACTTGCGCCCAAAGTACCCTCGATCAGAGCCTTCGATGCTTCGGGGCATATGCTCGCAAAAGCGGCGAAATCGCTCGAAGAGATGGAGATGAAAAATTGGGAAACAAGTGTCGCCGATCACCGCAAAATCCCGTTGGCGGACGAAAGCGTCGATTTAGTGGTATCCGGCTGGAGCTTTTGCTATTTAGCGGTTTGGGGCGGCGAAGAATGGAAAACGGCCCTCGAAGCAGGGCTAACAGAGATGCGCCGCATCCTGAAGCCGGGTGGGATGATGATCCTTTTTGAGACAGAAGGCACAGGCGTTTCCACGCCTACGCCGCCCGCGCATCTCGACGGGTATTTTGCCTTTTTAGCGGAAGCAGGTTTCGGGTCACGGGCGTTCCGTACCGATTATAGCTTCGCATCCCTCAGCGAAGCAGAAGAACTATCCACTTTTTTCTTTGGCGCAGAAATGGGTCAAAAAGTCGTCGAGAAAAATTGGCAAATTTTGCCAGAGTATACGCGCGTCTTTTGGAGAGTGAAGTAAATTTTATAAAAGCAAACCTCGAAGGCGCCGATCTATGCAACGCGATCCTTTATGATGCCAATTTAAAAAACGTTACTATGCCAGATGGCAGTATTCACGAACAGGAAGAGAAGAGGGCAAAGCGCACGTGGCTTTTGGCTTGCTCCCGCTATAAAATAGCCCTGTCCGCTTCTGATTTTCTTCCGCTTCAAAAGGTGACAGAAATTCATCCCCTCGCTGTTATAATGCAACTATGAATACGATCATGTATTTTATGCGCTTTAGGCGAATATAAACGAAACAAAACCTGATAGGTCTCTATGAACCTATCAGGTTTTTTTATCCTGATTTTTCAATTAGAAGGAGCGTTAATGGAAACACCCTGGGAATATCGCTATGCCCACCGCATGAAGGGGATGAAAGGCTCATTTATCCGTGAGATTCTGAAACTAACGCAAAAGCCAGAAGTGATCTCCTTTGCAGGGGGATTACCTGCACCGAAGGTTTTTCCCGTAAAAGAATTTCAAGAAGCAGCCAGCCGTGTTCTTGCGGAACATCCTGAACAAGCCTTGCAATATGGCACGACCGAAGGCTACTTGCCGCTGCGCGAATTAATCGCAAAACGCTCGGCACGCTATGGCTTAAAGGTAAGCGCCGCCAATATATCGATCACCTCCGGCTCGCAACAAGCCCTCGATCTAATTGGGCGACTCTTCATCAATCGCGGTGATCGTGTCATCATTGAAAACCCCACTTATCTTGGCGCAATTCAGGCGTGGAACGCTTATGGGGCAAGCTACATCCCTGTCCCCATGGATGATGAGGGCATGATTACTTCCAAGCTGGAATCCGCCCTGCGCAAAGGCGCAAAATTCATCTATGTGCTGCCCAACTTCCAAAATCCCAGCGGCGTGACGTTAAGTCTCAAACGTCGCCAGGAGTTGGTCGAGTTGGCAGATCATTATGGCGTCCCGATCATTGAAGATGATCCCTATGGGCAGATCCGCTTCGAGGGTGAACATATCCCGCCGGTTGCTGTTGTTGATAGTGAGTTTCGTGGGCAAAATGGCAGCTTCTACGATGGGAACGTGATCTACCTGAGCACCTTCTCAAAACTACTCGCCCCCGGCATTCGTGTTGCCTGGGCAATTGGCGCAGAGAGCGTCATGCGCAGATTGGTACAAGCCAAACAAGGCGCAGATCTGCATACATCCAGCTTTAATCAGATGGCGGTTTACGAAGTTAGCAAAAACGATTTTCTAGACGAGCATGTAAAAGTCATCCGCGCAACCTATAAAGAACGCCGTGATGCTATGCTCGAGGCAATGGATGAATTCTTCCCCACTGAGGTGCAACGAACTCATCCCGCTGGCGGGATGTTCCTCTTTGTAACTCTCCCCGAAGGGTTAGATGCCACTGAGCTGTTTGAAAAAGCTGTGAAGAAAAACGTTGCCTATGTACCTGGCGCAGTTTTTCACCCCACTGGCGGAGGAGAAAACACCATGCGCATTAACTTCTCTTATTCCACGCCTGAAGCCATCCGCGAGGGGATCGCACGTTTGGGTATATTATTCAAAGAAGAGATTTACAAGAAGTAATTTCCCCATAACGCCTCCCCTGCCCTGTCGGGCATCTCCCCATTTTGAAAAGATAAAATAGGGGGAACGAGCAAAAAGTAGTAGGGGTGGGTCTGAGACCCACCCCTATTTTGATCCTACAAAAGCCCCGGTAGCTCTTCAAAAGAGGTTATTCGCGTACAGTCGGCATCAGGGAAAATACCCCTAGGGTCGTACAAAACAGGCTTAATGCCAGCATTGCGTGAGCCGACCACGTCGGCATAATAATTATCCCCAATATACATTACCTCAGCAGGAGCAAGATCGAGACGAGAAAGCATGGGCTCAAAAACTTTCGGGTCAGGTTTCCAGTTCCCTACTTCCCCGGCTGCCATAATCAGATCAAAATAACCCTCCAGCGCGAGTTCTTGCATAATATCTAAAAATGGACTGCGACGATTGGAAAGCACCGCCAACTTAAATCCTGATGAACGCAAGCTCGGCAAGATCTGATGTAATTCTGGCGGCACCCAATCTTTAGGACGATACTCATCGTTCATATATTGCCGTACTTGCGGCGCCAATGCTTCAACTTCAGCTGGATTTGCACCAAGTTTTCCTAGGCGCAGCTTCGCGTAATTGCCCCAAAAGGCAGCTTCATCTACATCAAATTTAACGGAGTCACGCATCAATTCTGGCGAGCGCGCCCAATAATAATGTTCCCAACGTCCCGTTTCAAGATGCGTTTCTTCGCTGACGGGAAGACCAAGCTCGATCACTTTTTCGGTAAAAACATCGCCCCCAAGCGGAATTGAATGACGCAGCGTGCCATCCAGATCAAAAACGACTGCTTTATATTTCTTGCCAAGATGCGCCATACTACCCCCCAATTTCACTCATCACACGGTTAAGCGGGATCGTCCCTTCACTCAAACCATGCCCCCAGGGTTTATCCCAAACTGTAGCCAGGATCAGATCGCGTAATTCTTCGAGCGTGGCACCCGCGCGCAATGGGGTGAGTAAGTCGATCTCTTTTTCACGCAGCAAACACATCCGCAGGATGCCATCGGCAGTCAGCCGCGCCCGTGTGCAAGATGCGCAGAAAGGCACGGTAACTGAAGAAATAAATCCGATATCTCCGATGCCATTCGGCAAACGGAAGAGACGTGCCTCCCCATCCAGTTTTCCGTTATTGACAACCTCCAGCGGACCGAACTCCGCTTCAATTTGCTTCTGCACCTGAGCAGCAGTCACCATTTGCGTTAACTGGAATTCTGTCGCCCCGGCGAAAGGCATCATCTCGATAAAGCGGACTTGCCAAGGGTATTTCGCCGTTAACCCGGCTAGCGGCACGGCATCACTCTCGTTATAGCCTGTTACGATAACGGCATTCAACTTCACAGGAGTCAGCCCGGCTGCTTCAGCCGCCAGGATCCCATCCCAAACCTCGTCCACTTTGCCCCAGCGTGTCAGGCGTTTAAACTTTTCGGGGTCAAGTGTATCAATACTAATATTGACTCGTTCGAGTCCAGCCTGGGCCAGAGGTTCCGCCAACTTGGACAGGAGCAAGCCATTCGTCGTCATCGATACGGAGCGGATCCCCTCTGTAGATGCAATTCCGCGCACGATCTCCACAACATTTTTACGGATGGTCGGTTCGCCTCCCGTCAAGCGGATCTTGTCAAATCCTAGCGTTGCAAAGAGATGTGTAAGGGTGATGATCTCTTCTTCCTGCATTAATTCGGGGTTAGGACGAAAAGTCATATCTTCAGGCATACAGTAGACGCAGCGTAAATTGCAATGGTCGGTCAGGCTGATGCGCAGGTAGTGAATATTTCTTCCAAAACGGTCTTTTGCCATAGTTCCTCGTTTGATATAAGTCAGGTGATTATACCTATTCTTGCTGAGTGGCAGTTAAGTGTTTGAGACATCTACACTGCAAAAAGGATGTGCCTATAGCAGAAGGCACATCCTTTTAGGTCACATGAGAATTCGGAAATTGCGAGTATCTATTAGTATCTATTCTAAAATAATTTTCCGGAGACAATCAGATATGCATTGCACTTTAAAAGTGCGTTGCATGTCAGGTTTTCAAAGGCAACACTGCCTCTTTAAAAGCCAATGTGCAACGCATCAAAAACAGATGCAATGCACATCTCGCTTATTTTTAACTCTAAGCTGAAAGCCCACTACCCGCTTGGCTTAACGCAATCAAACGCATAATTTTCAGGTCATCGTAACTGATCGTTCCGTTCAATTCTTCAAAAACAGGGCTTAAAAAGTCAGTGCCTTTTTTGGAAAAGGCCGCCAGGGCTTTTTCTTGTAGTTGGGGGGACAGGGATGTCTGCGCCTGCAAGTCTTGCCCCTTTCTTAGCGAATGCCCGGCTGAAGCGAATCTCGCCAAATGATTCAGGATCGTGCTTGTTTGAACCTGATACCGTTTCGAGAGGCTTTCGATACTATCCCCGGCATTGTACATTTCGCCTACGATCATATAACGCCTGTTCTTATCGTTCTTTTCACGATAATTTCTCTTCTCTTTTTCCAAAATGCCATTTTCCCGGCAATAGGCTTGAATATCGTCCAAAAAGAGCTGACCAAAGCGGCGCAATTTTGCCTGCCCGACACCACTCATTTTCAACACACTCTCTAAAGATTGGGGATAATAGGCGCTCATCTCCACCAGCGTCTTGTCCGAAAAGATGACATAGGGCGGCACACCTGCTTCATCGGCGAGGGCTTTGCGCTTCTGGCGCAGCAGGGCGAAGAGATCTTTATCGTAGTCAGAAATATCTTCCTGCGCTTGGCGACGAGACACTCTTTCGGCTTCTTTCAGTTTGCCCATGATCGTTTTACGCTCACGCAGCGCATCCATGGCCTGCTCGGTAAGACTCAAAACGCGGTATTCGCCATCCTGGTCTAAATATCCCATCTGTACAAGTTGGCGGGAGAGGTGCATCCATTGTTTTTGGGTTAGCTCATCCCCAATGCCGTAGGTGGAGAGTTTCTCATGCTCATATTGCAAAACTTTTTTATTCTTCGAACCGCGCAAAACATCCACGACATGTCCGGCACCGAAACGCTCGCCCGTCCGCTTGACGCAGGAAAGAAATTTCTGGGCAGGGATGGTGATGTCTGCAAGCTGGCTGGCTTCTGCTGTGCAATTATCGCAAGTTTTGCAATTCTCGGTTTTGTACTTTTCGCCAAAATAGGCCAGGAGTGGGCTACGCCTGCAATTGATCTCATCTTCAGCGTAACGTACAATGGCGTCTAAATGCTGGGTGGCGACAATTCGCTCCTGCCCCTCTTTCTCGCGGATAAAGTAACGGATCTTCCCCGCATCTGAATAGCTATAAAGTAAAAGACAATGAGCTGGCAAACCATCTCGTCCCGCGCGCCCGATCTCCTGATAATAGCTCTCGATACTTTTGGGCAGGTCATAATGGATCACAAAGCGGACATTGGGCTTGTTGATGCCCATCCCAAAGGCGATGGTCGCCACGATGATCTGGACATCATCGCGGATGAAGGCTTCTTGATTGGCTTTGCGGTCGGCATCGTTAAGGCCGGCGTGATAGGGGCGCACGGAGAAACCTTTTAGATCGAGATAGGCAGATAACTCATCCACTTGGCGGCGCGAAAAGCAGTAGATGATGCCCGATTCGTCTTTTCTCTTTTGCAGAAATTCGAGGGTTTGTCCTAGCCCATCCCGTTTTTGGGCAACTTCGATGAAGAGATTATCTCTGTCGAAGCTGGCAATGAATTCGTTCGAATCTTCAAAATTCAGGCTTTTCTTGATGTCAGCGCGTACACGCTGGGTAGCGGTGGCGGTCAGGGCCAAGCAGGTCGTATTAGGGAAGCGTTGCCGAATATCCGCGATCTGCCGATATTCGGGACGGAAGTCGTGCCCCCATTCTGAAATACAGTGCGCTTCGTCTATTGTCAACAGAGCAAGTTCGGTCTGGGAGAGAAGCGAGAAGATGCGCGGGGTCAGTAAGGTTTCGGGGGCGAGATAAAGCAGTTTGGCAGAACCATCCTGCACCGCATCCATATTTTTTTGATATTCATGCGCGGGGAGCGAGCTATTGAGCATTACAGCAGGCACGCCGCTCGCACGCATCTGCTCGACTTGATCTTTCATGAGCGCGATAAGCGGCGAAACGACGAGCGTCAACCCATCAAGCATGAGCGCAGGGATTTGGTAGCAAAGCGACTTCCCGCCGCCGGTGGGCATGATGGCGAGGGTGTCTTTTCCTGCAAGGATGTTTTCGATGGTTTCCCGCTGGTAGGGACGAAATTCGTCGTACCCAAAGGTATTTTTGAGAATAACGGCTGCGCTAAACATGGAGAAAAGTATACCCCGACCAGCAAGCAATGGTAAACTAGCCTCATGAAATCTACTGCCATAGCACATCCAAATATCGCATTTATCAAATACTGGGGGAATCTCAATCAAGATTTGCGTCTCCCCGTGAACGGCTCATTTTCGATGAATCTGGAGGGTCTTGCGACCAAGACTCAGGTCATCTTTCGTGAGGATTTGAGCGAAGACATACTTATTCTTAACGAGAAGGAAGAAGATGGCGCGGGCTTGGCGCGCGTCAGCCAAATTCTCGACGAAGTCCGTGCTGCGTCGGGAATTCAATTAAAAGCCGAAGTGGTCAGCGAAAATAATTTCCCCACAGGCGCAGGGATCGCTTCCTCCGCAGCGGCGTTTGCGGCGCTGGCATTGGCAGCCTCCAAAGCCGCCGGACTTGATCTTGATGAAGCAGCGCTCTCCGTTTTAGCGCGGCATGGATCGGGTTCAGCATCCCGTTCGGTGCCAGGCGGATTTGTAGAATGGCAAATGGGCGAAGATGATAAAAGCTCCTACGCCTTCTCCATTGCCCCCGCCGAGCATTGGGATCTAGCCGATTGCGTCGCTGTCGTCAGCACAGGGCATAAAGAAACCGGCTCCACACAGGGGCATCCCCTCGCGGATACAAGCCCGCTTCAAGCCGCGCGCGTAGCAGATGCCGCGCGACGGATTGAAATTTGCCGCAACGCCATCCTTGAGCGCGATTTCGAGGCTTTTGCCTCCATAGCGGAAGCTGATTCAGACCTGATGCACGCCGTGATGATGACGTCGAATCCCGCGTTATTTTATTGGAAGCCAGCCACTCTCCGCGTAATGGATTCGGTGCGCAATTGGCGTGCGGCAGGCATCCCTGTCTTTTACACGATCGACGCGGGGCCAAATGTCCACGTCATCACCTATCGGGAAAAAATGGCAGAAGTTTCAAAAATGCTCAAAGAGCTTGAAGGCGTTTCAGATGTTCTCACTGCCACGGTGGGCGGTGCCGCACACTGGGTGGAATAAGCTATTCAACAGACTAGAAAATTCTTTGAGACTTTTTTTAGTCTAACAAAATATTTATTGAAACAAGATATAATCGCGGGAATGAATTTTGTTGTATAAATATAGAGAAGGCAGTTTTTCACTGCCTTCTGAGAGAGAATTTTATGAGCGCTAACCTAATTGCAGGAATCGTTTTTGTCGCCGTCTTTGGCGTGGTCATCCTTGTTCATGAACTGGGACACTTTATCGTTGGACGTCTTTTCAAAATAGAGATCGAAGAATTCGGCATCGGTATGCCGCCAAAAATGCTGACCCTTTTCACATGGCAGGGTACAGAATTCACCCTTAACTGGCTGCCCTTTGGTGGCTTCAATCGCTTCAAAGGTGAAGATAATATAGATGGAGGCGAACCAGAACCAGGCGGATTAAGTGCCGCCTCCCCTTGGGCGCGGCTCGCCGTTTTGCTGGCAGGCGCCGCCATGAATTTGGTTTTAGGCGTGCTGGTTTACAGTATGATCTTTTCGCAAACGGGCATTCCGAATCTGGAACGCGTTCAGGTTTACGAGGTAACGCCCGGATCGCCCGCCGAAGAAGCTGGCTTCCTCGCAAATGATATCCTCCTGAAGATGAACGGCGAACTCATCACCAGCGATATCCAAATGCGTGCGCTCACAAAAGAGAATCTCGACCAAACAGTGAGCATCACCCTCCTGCGCGATGGCGAAGAGATCGAAACCAGCGCCATGCCCCTTAGCAATCGTACCGCCCAGGAAGGCGCCTTTGGCTTCCTGCCTGGTTTTGCCTATAACGAAACGCCGTCTTTCAGTGAGACAATTTTCCACAGCGCCCAGATGACCTACCTGCACGCGCGCGAACTGCTCCTCTTGCCCGGCAGAATGCTCTTCGGCAATCTCAGCCCTGAAGAAGGGCGTTTTATTGGCTTTAGAGGCATCTTCAATATCTTCCAACAAACGATCAGTGCAGATATGGAAAGCCGCGTCGAAAGTGAAACAACCATCACAACTACGCCAACACCCGCAGCAGAAGAAAGCTCGCCAACCTTTTTCACTTTGAGCATGATCGCCAATCTCACCATCACGTTGGGCGTTTTCAATCTACTTCCTTTCCCCGCATTGGATGGCGGCAGAATTTTCTTCCTGCTCCCCGAACTCTTCTTCCGTAAGCGCGTTCCGGCGCGTTTTGAAGGCATCGTTCACTGGGCAGGGATGATGCTCCTGCTTGGGTTGATGTTCTACATCAACATTATGGATTTTGTTAATCCGGTAAATATTAGCTTCCCTTAAAAATGACTCTAACAGACCCCACCTTTGAAGATGCAGTAAAAATACTGCTCGACGAAAACCAAGAACTCGTACATGAGATCTTTTTCCTCTTCTCAGATATTGTCCCGCATCAACTGGATGCACTCAAAGAGAATTGGGAAAATATCAGCCTGGCACGCCGCCAAGAATTTGTGAGTAAGCTAAAAAGGGAATTGGCAACCGATACCCTGCTCTGCTTCGATGTTTTGGCGCGCGACTTGCTGGAGGATAACGATCCTATCGTGCGCTCTTCGGCGATCCGCTTATTGATCGAATATCAAGGCGAGGACTTAATCCCTACTTTGTTGGAGATCGCCAAAAACGATGCGGAGACCGAGCCACGTGCTGAAGCACTCACCGCCTTGGGCGCATTTGTCCTGCGCGGCGAGTTGGATGAGATTTCAAAAGAAAGCCTGCAAAAGATCGAAGAAGTTTTAATAAAGATCACCGCCAGCAGCAACGAGAAGATCGAGTTACGTCAGCGTGCGCTTGAATCGTTCGGCTACTCATCTCGCGCTGAAGCGACAGCATTGATCAAAGAAGCCTGGCAGCGCGAGACAGCCCTATGGAAAGCCTGCGCAGTCTTCGCCATGGGGCGCTCCTGCGATGAGAGCTGGCGCGATGAAATATTGCACGCTTTATTGCACGAAAACGAGATCGTCCGTCTCGCAGCGACGAAGGCAGCCGGAGAACTAGAGTTACCCTCGGCGCGCCCGATCATGCTAAAGTTGCTCGAAGAAGAGCACGACGAGGATGTCTTTCGGGCATTGATCTGGTCACTTTCGCAGATCGGCGGCGAGGATGTGCGCGAATATTTCCTCAGCCTTCTTGATCGATACGAAGATGATGAAGAAGCCGAAATTGAATATCTCGAAGAAGCCCTCGCCAACCTTGATTTTGTCGAGGATGCACAGGATTTCAACTTTCTCAATTACGATGCTGATGAAATTCTGGATGACTGATCAGCTGTCATTCTGAGCAAGGCAAGGCAATCTCCCATTCTGAGAGGGAGACTTCCGCGTAGTGACATAACTTTTTTTCTATAAAGGAGAACTCTCTGGTGGGAAAGATAGCGCGCACGTTCATAGCGATCATACTTGGGGCCGGGCTGCTGCTCGGCTCCACATGGCAAGCCCAGGCGCAGAGCGGTATCGATGTGACCAATATTCAAGCTGATTACGAATTTGGGGAGGAAATCCGCTTTTCGGCAGAGGTCAGTGCTCCCAGTCCCATACAGGAAGTTTTGCTTCTCTTTCGTGATCTGAACGAGGAAAATACACGTGTGATCTCGCTGGCAGAAGAGGCCGGGCGTTATTACTATGCCTACGATACCAGCACAAATCTTTTACGCCCCTTCGCGACAATTTCATATTCTTTTCAGGTAACGCTAAAAAACGGCGAAAGCTTCACCAGCGAGAGTTCTTCGTTTATTTATGAGGACAATCGCTTCGATTGGCAAATGCGCGAAGAGGATAATATCCGTGTTCACTGGAGCGAGGGCGACGATGCCTTTGGGCAAGCCGCACTGGATACTGCCCGAAACGGGCTGGTGAAAATACAATCCTTTTTCCCTATCGACAAGAGCGAAGCATTCGATATTTATATTTACGCCTCACCCTCCGAGCTGCAAGACACCCTTTTTATGGGCGGCGAGCTCTGGGTGGCAGGCCATGCCAACCCAGAGCTTGGCATCGTTTTGGTTTCGATTGCCCCCGGCAGCCAACAGACAATTTTGATGCAAAAACATATCCCGCACGAGTTGGCGCATATAGTGCTCTATCGTCATGTTGGCGAAAATTACAATCGCCTGCCCACCTGGCTGCTCGAAGGCATTGCCTCGCTCGCAGAGCTTTACCCAAACCCCGATTATCAGCTCGCGCTCGAACGTGCGGTGGATGCGAATATGCTCATCCCCATTAGCGAGCTATGCCAGCCTTTTTCGCGCGACGCCTCACAGGCGTTTTTATCGTATGCCGAAGCAGCATCTTTCACACGTTATCTGCATTCCAGTTTCGGATCAAGCGGATTGGATGAATTGATCCGCACCTATGCGGACGGCATTTCCTGCGAAACAGGCGTAATGCGCGTCTTTAGCAAACCAATAACGTATCTCGACGCCAGTTGGCAGGAATCCGTTTTGGGAGCAAATTTGCTAGGCGTTGCCTTTCGTGAAACGTTGCCATATCTATTGCTCTTTGCCATCATTCTCATATCCCCGCTGGGACAAGCCATTTCCTCTTTACGCCGCCAAAAGAATAATGACCGTTAAAGAAGAAAAAGCCAGCCTCCACATCCACGTATATGGACGTGTGCAAGGCGTGGGTTTTCGGGCATTTGTTGCCCAACAAGCCACCCATTTAGACCTGAAAGGCTGGGTACGCAATGTAGGGCGCGATCAAGTCGAAACACGTGCCGAAGGTACACGAGAAGCTCTGGATGCTTTTTTAGACAAGGTGAAAAGGGGTCCAAGCGTGGCGCGTGTAGACAGATCAGAAGTTGAGTGGGGCGAGTGTAGAGAAGAATTTAAGCGTTTCAAAGTGCGTTGGTTTTAGCTTAGCGTTATACTAATATTTATGGAAACCGAATCCCCCCGCTATCGTATTGCCCTCGATGATTTCAGGCGCGCACGCCGCAAAGCCGCCTTGCAGGAGATCATCAGTTGGGTAACGGGAGAGTCAAATACACTGCTCTCCTTTGAAGAAGCGCGCAAGCGTCTTAATGCCAGCGGCGAGGAAGTGCATGGTTTGCAGGAAATTCCTCTCAAAGCAATTATTGGCAGCGTTGGGCGTTATGCTGATTTCAATCGTAATTTCCTGCCACGCCGCGATATCCAATCCAGCCGTTGGGCGCGCGTCAAATCGGTCCTTCGCGATCTCGATGAAATGCCGCCCATTCAGGTTTATCAAATTGGAGAAGCCTATTTCGTCATGGATGGCAATCATCGTGTTTCCATCGCACGCGAACGAGGCGCCAAAGATATCAAAGCCTATGTTACAGAAATTCACACCAAAGTTCCGCTCACCCCCGAAACCGACTTCAACGACTTCATTCTAAAAGCGGAGTATGCCGAGTTTCTGACCAATACCAAAATCGACGAGAGCTGCCCGCAGGCAGAGTTGAGCATCACCGCGCCCGGTCGCTATAAATTCCTTGAGACACATATCGCTCATCATCGCCAGCAGATGAACGCCGATAAAGATGAAGAAGCCCCTCCAAAAGAAGCAGCTTGCCATTGGTATCATGAAGTTTATTTGCCTGTTATCAAAGTCATTCGCAAGCGGGGCATTTTGCGCGGCTTCCCAAAACGCACAGAAACCGATCTTTTCGTCTGGATCGCAGAGCATCAGGAAAAACTGCACGAAGATTTAGGCTGGTCCGTAAATGCCGATGTCGCTGCTACTGATCTGGTCGATCAACGTGGCGAGACGATCAAGCAAACCCTAAAGCGAATCGCAGAAAAAATTCGTTCCGTGATCCTGCCGCCCATTCTGGAGCCAGGGCCTGCCCCGGGTGAATGGCGCAAACAGCACATCACAACGCACGATATTGGCGGGCTTTTTGCAAATATCCTCGTGCCGATCAACGGAGAATGGGATAGTTGGAAAGCGCTCGAACAAGCTATCCTGATCGGAAAACGTGAAGAATCACATCTTATGGGTTTGCATATCCTTCGAGATAAAGACGAATTGGAGAGTGAATCCACCAAAGCCATAGCAGAGCGTTTCGAAACTCACTGCCAGGAAGCCGGACTCATCGGCGAATTCGCCCTTGACCATGGCAGGGTCTCGTCTGTGATCAACAAGCGCGCCCGCTGGAGCGATCTCGTTATCTTGCATCTCGCACATCCTCCCCAACCCCAAATCACCTCCCGCTTGGGTTCAGGCATCCACTCCCTGATCCAGCGCTGCCCACGCCCAGTGCTGACCGTTCCCGAAAATACAGAAAAGCTGGAGCGCTTTTTAGTCGCCTACGATGGCAGCCCCAAAGCAAACGAATCGCTCTATATGGCGGCCTATTTTGCCGGACGCTGGAAAACATCGCTATCAGTGTTAAGCGTCGTGGAAAACAAGAACAAACCATCCTGGCAAGCGCATCGCGCAAAACTTTATCTAGACACGCAAAATATCTCTGCACGCTTCATAAAAAGAGAAGGAAGTGTTGCGAAATCCATTTTAGAAGTTGTCAAAGAAGAAGAGATCGATTTGATTTTGATGGGGGGCTATAGCCGCAAACCGGTCACCGAGGCAATCCTCGGCAGCAGCCTGGACGAGGTCTTACGTGATACACGAAAACCTGTTTTGATCTGTAGGTAAGGAGGGGAAATGGAAAATCGAAGGAAGCTAGAACTCGTTTCAGGTTTTCTTATTGCAGTTACTGCACTTCTCTACATAGCTCTACTTTACGTAACGCTACGGCCATCTCTTACTGGTGAGATAGAGCCAAGGCCGCACCTTTCACAGTCTGTAAAGGTTGAAGACCTTGAAGTTTGTGGCATCAACTATTCCGATGATGGTTCTCCTGCGACAGTCGATATTTGTGGCGTAACCATCATTGAAGATGATGCAAATACTGCTTATTTGGGTATCCTTGTGTTTTGGATGCCGGAAAAAATACTCGTTAGCAGGGGCATGTTACCTGATGATTTGTTCGAGGAAGGCCCTTTCTCCCGTGAGGTAGATATACTCGGTAAGGAGACTACCTTGTTGAGATATGGAAGGGCAGAGCTGTGATAAATTCGATTGAATTTACGACCTACAAATAAAGAGTTTTTCTGTTTTCTAAAGTTCCAAATCCTTGACTTTATACCCATAGGTATTGATCACCAGCGTTTCCCCCACTTGCGTTTCAGTGATCGTATCTAGCTTATAGACATGATTATGCCCATGAAAATGATACTTCGGCTTAAAAACGCGAATAAGCCAATTGAAGGCTTTAATGCCTCGATGAGTCCAGTCCGGTTTATCGTGGATGCCCAAAGGGGCTGCGTGGGTAACAAAGATATCCAGCGCGCGCCCATAAAGCAGGCGGTTGATCAATAATTCTGGCACCAGCCGAAAAACGTTCATCCACATTTCTGCGGTTGTATATTGAAAATTTCCCTGACGATTATAGCGATTACAGCCCTCTACGCCAGCAAGGATCAGCTCATCCTGATAGACAACGCGCCGATGTAAATCTTTCCCTCCGCGTGGGGCTTTGCGCTCTCCGTTTGCATCATATTCAACGACAGGGTCGTGATTCCCGCGCACAAAAAAAAGCGGAACACGCAGCTTCTTAATAATATATTCCTGATAGTAGTAGGGCAAATCGCCACAAGCGATCACCAAATCTACATCGTGGATTTTCTCAAGTATTTCGGGGCTATAAAGAAAAGGGATTACCTTATCGCTGACAGAGAGTATTTTCACAAAAAAACCTTATCATTTAGCCTTGCGAGGGCTGAAAACCCTCGCAAGGTTTTTTAGAAATTCTTACTCTCGGATCATCGTTAACAACATTTTGAATTGTGCTGTTGCTTTTACTGCATGCGGCTCATCAGCAGGCAGGATGATGGTTTCACCAGCCTGCATATTATAAGATTTGCCTGAGATGATGATTTCTGCTTCCCCGTCCAATATTTGCAGGAGGGCATCGAAGGGGGTGGAATGCTCGCTTAGTTCCTGACCTGCGTCGAAGGCAAAGAGGGTTACATTGCCGGTCTCGGCGCGTAAAATTTGGCTACTGACAACGGCATTATCTTGATAGTCCGCTAGTTCGGCGGTCTTGAATATTTCGGCTTTTGGTGCTCCAGACATAGAGTTCTCCTTAGGGGTTCTCCCCCCGTGTACGGGGGGAGTTAGAGGGGGGGGGACAAAAAAGCCCCCACCTAGCCTCCCCCGCAAGCGGGGGAGGGATTTGCTCTAATTACTTAATTTCAATTGAATAATTCGCTAATTCTCGTGTAAAACGAGTTGTGCCAGTGACGATCAAAATTGCTTCTTCACCACTTTCCAGAGAAAGCGGGATCTCGGTAGTTTGATCATCGGAGAGTTCGATGATTTCTACCACAGTTTCGTCAGCACCTTTTAAGACCAGCGCTAACTTGAAAGTTTGCGGCAATACATTTTCGACGCGGACGAAGCCTGCTGCTTCCCAGCCGCCATCATCGGCTTCAAGATCAGAGGCGTAATCAATTGCGTCGATGCGAATGTCGTCAATCAGCATCCCTTCGCCATTGATGGCTGCGTCGGTGATATATTCGAAGCGAACTTGAATCTCTTCTCCGGCGTATGCCGAGAGATCAACTAATTCTTCTACCCAGCCATTTGTTCCGCCTGTGTAGCCCCAACCATAGGAAGCCCCCGATGGGTTGTAATCTGTACCCGACGGGGTTTTGACTATTTCCCATACTTCTCCATCGGTGGATACTTCGAGGTAGAGATAGTCCCAATCTTCTTCTATGTCGTACCAGGTTTGGAATGACAAAGTAATGGGACCGGGCACATTGCTCAAGTCGAAGGAGCGCGTTAGGGTCATGTTTGATTCGTCGCCTTTATTCGACCAAAAGGCGTATTCGCCAGAGTTGGCATCCGCGGGGAGGAGTCCAACCTGCGTCGCTCCTGAGAAGTTCAGGGTATATTCTCCGGGGCACTGAATGCTATAGTAGTCGATGCCATATTGGTGGACAGATCGATCAAATGAGGCTTGTGGGCAGTTTTCAACATTTTCTGCAACCGATATTTGGGGAGCGCCGGGGTAATTATGGTAGGTGTAGCGCCCATCTCCTATGGATCCATCAAGTAATTTCAGTGTAATGGCCCAATCTATAAATACATCGTCGGCTGTGATCGTTTCTCCTGTTTCTGGATCCGTGATATTCAATGCCGCGAGGGTGCTGTCTATACTTGTAAGGTCGTTTTCGGGGTTATTGATGAGCGCTTTGGTTGCTTCTTCACCGAAACGATCGAGATAGTATGCAAGGTAGAGGAAGCTTTGCCCGTAATGTATGCCAAAATCTGGGGATGTGTTATCTGCCCAGTCGTTTAGTTGTAGATCTGGCTTTTGAGCATAACCCCAATCTGCTCCGCCTGAGTAGTAGCCGTTCAGGAATACGCCCAGTTCTGCAAAACCTTCTCCCATCCATGAGGCATCATTACGGTCGGATGAGAATTGGATCATATGCACGAATTCATGCGCCAAGATACCGTAGGTATAAGAAGCTTTCAGGCTTTGTGTAGCGCTAATAACAAATGCTTCATGGGCATTGGAATGTTCCATAATGAGGGGATTAAATTCATCTGATGAATTGTATACGCCACCAATATTAGCGCCAAGATTTTTTGCATAGAGCACATAGATATGCGGATCGCCATCTACGCCTGGTGACCATTCACTCCCGAAGAATTGGCGGTCCGTTGGATATATTTTCTCTTCAAATTCATCCATTAGCGCTTTTACATCTTCCAAATCTGCTTTTGTGCCTTCTTCAGCCCAAAAATATGAATGGGGCGTAACGTAAAGAAGAGTGGCTTCCATTTCGTGATATTGGACAGAATCTGAGTTAAGAATCCAGAAATTTTCTTTGTCGCCTACTTGATATGATTTGCCATCTACTGTAGTTGGGATATTGCATTTTCCTTCCAAACGACAGGCGAGTTCATAAGGGTCGTTTTCGGGGACAATGGTTGTATTAAGGGCTTCGAGGGTATATGTCGAGACATCTTCTGCGGGCGGACGTTCAACGACGATCGGCGCGCTGGGGGTGGCAGGCTCAATACTTCCGTTTAGAAAAGCATCACCGTTTTGGACGAGCCAAACGCCTGCGGCTGTCAGGATGAGCAAACAGCAACAGAGCAGGGTAACCACGATACCGACTATGATCCAGACGGTTTTTGAGCTTGATGAAGCAGTTTCTTGCATAAGGGACTCCTTATAGGATTTTTATATTCGAAAATAGTATTCGGGTTATTTTAGCTTAAAAACATAGTCAGGCAAAAAGTGCCTGACTAATGCCCCCCTGCCCTGCGGGCTTCCCCCCATTTTGAAGAAGAAAAATGGGGGGAAATGATTTTTATTAAGCCGCGTCGCTGGTAGCTTTCTTCTTCTTTTTCGGCGCAGGCTCGCCTTCCATGAAGACGATCTCATTTGTTTCAGCATCTACGTCTACAAGGATCGAGCCGCCTTTGCTGAAATCGCCTTTGAGCAATTTCACCGAGAGCGGGCTTTCAACAAATTTCTGCAAAGCACGTTTGAGCGGACGCGCGCCAAAAGCTGCATCGTAACCTTGCTGCGCCATCCATGTGCGGGCGGCGGGGGTCAGGTTTGCGTGAATATCAAATTCGTTCAGACGTCCCTGAATTTCTTTCATTTGCAGATCAACGATCTCTTCCATCTCTTCCACGCTTAAGGGTGAGAACATGATCGTTTCGTCCACGCGGTTCAAGAATTCGGGGCGGAAGGCGTCCTTGAGTGCCTTCTCAACTTTTTTATGTGACTCGTTCAATTTATCATCATTCGACTGCGTCAAAAATCCGAGCGCGCCGCTTTGACTAACATATTCCGTGCCGAGGTTACTGGTCATGATCAAGATCGTATTACGGAAATCGACCACCTTACCTTGCCCGTCGGTCATGCGACCATCGTCGAGGATCTGGAGCAGCGCGTTCCAAACTTCAGGATGCGCTTTTTCGATCTCATCAAAGAGGACGACGCGATAGGGGCGACGGCGTACCGCTTCAGTCAGTTGACCGCCCTCCTCGTAGCCGACGTACCCTGGAGGCGCGCCGAACAAACGCGAAGCCGTATGTTGCTCCCGATATTCAGACATATCGATTCGAACCAAAGCATCGGGATCGTCAAACATAAACCAGGCCAAAGCCTTGGCGAGTTCCGTTTTCCCAACACCAGAGGGCCCCACAAAGATGAACGACCCGATCGGGTGGTTGGGGTCTTTCAGCCCGGAGCGTGCCCGTCGAATGGCATCCGAGATAGCGGTAATGGCTGCTTCCTGCCCGATAATACGCTCATGCAAGCGGTCTTCCATCTCGAGTAATTTCTGGGCTTCGGTCTCCATCATTTGTGAAACGGGGATGCCCGTCCACTGATGGACGACTTCGGCGATGTCGTTCAAATCGACAACTTCGTCGAGTTTATGTTCTTCTTCCCATTGATCGCGCTGGGTTTTGAATTCTTCTTCGATACGCAAACGTTCGGCTTTCATTTCAGCCGCACGTTCATAATCACGTTCTGTGCCCGCCAGCTCTTCTTCTGCGGCAAGGCGGTCGATCTCGCTTTTCATCGTTCTGAGATCATCAGGCAATGAATAGAGAGCAACACGCAATTTTGCAGCAGATTCGTCCATCAGGTCGATGGCTTTGTCGGGCAGATGTCGGTCAGTTACGTAGCGATCTGCAAGTCTGGCAGCGGCAACGAGGGCTTCATCCGAGAAACGCACTTTATGATGGGCTTCATAGCGATCGCGCAAACCGTGTAGCATTTTGATCGTATCTTCTACGGTTGGTTCTTCAACATAAATGGGCGCAAAACGGCGCTCAAGCGCGGCGTCTTTTTCGATATATTTGTGGAACTCATCAAGAGTGGTTGCACCAATGCACTGCAATTCGCCACGTGCTAAAGCCGGTTTAAGCATATTAGATGCATCTAATGCACCTTGGGCTGCACCTGCGCCAACGACAGTGTGTAATTCGTCGATCATCAGAATGATCTCGCCCTCGGATTTTTGGACTTCTTCGATAGCAGATTTCAGGCGTTCTTCAAACTCACCCCGAAAACGTGAGCCTGCGATCATGCTGCCCAAATCTAATGAGATGACTTGTTTGCCGCCCAGAATTTCGGGCACATCGTTATCTACAATTTTCTGTGCCAATCCCTCGACAATAGCTGTTTTGCCAACACCCGCTTCTCCGATGAGGACGGGGTTATTTTTGGTGCGTCGGGAGAGGATTTGCACGAGACGCAGAATTTCGGTATCACGTCCTATAACGGGATCAAGTTTCCCTTCACGGGCGAGCTGCGTTAAATCCCGTGAATATTTTTCGAGGACACGATAGCGCGTTTCCGCTTTTTTATCGGTGACACGCTGTCCGCCACGCAGTTGCTGAACGGCGGCGTAAACACGATCACGCGTGAGACCTGTGCTTTCGAGAACACGGGCAGCCGGGGTATTACGCTCACTCAGAATTGCGAGGAAGAGATGTTCTGTGGAAATATATTCGTCTTTCAGGCGGCTGGCTTCTTCGTTGGCAAGATCAATGATCCGTTTGACGCGTGGAGTGATAAAAATTTGACCTGCGCCACCACCGAAAATATTCGCCTTGGGGCTGGCTTTTAACGTGGTATCCAGACGAGCGACGAGGTCCTCAGCACTAATATTCAGGTTTTCGAGAATTTGTGGGATCACGCCATCGTGCTGTTCGATCAAGGCGAGCAGGATATGCTCGGTGTCGATCTGATTATGCCCATAGCGCTGGATAATTTCCGCAGCGCGCTGCGCAGCCTCTTGGGCGCGTTCTGTAAAGCGATCAAATCGCATCATAATCTTTATCCTTTTTTGCCGATAAGTGAAGTGACTTCCACTGCAAAGTACTCTTTTTTACTAAAAGCAGTATAACAAAAAAGCGTCGGCGAAGTAAAAGTGCCGCGTTAGAGATATATAAGAGTTGGATGTGGTGAAAACCAGACTTATGGTGAGGGGGTTGCTATAACACTCGGCGTTGTTGTGGGGGTAAGGGTGACCACGTTCATACAAATTTGTGGCAGCCAACCAACGCGCCCATCTTCGTCTTCGATCTCAACCCAGTTTAGACCCTCAATGATTTTTTCACCATAGAGGACGGTGATGAAATCACGGTTGCTAACACGCCCGATGACAGGCCGATTAAAACCCGCGAATTGATGCAATTCAAGACATTGATCGTAATTGCTAAAGATATTTTGCACGCGCCCGGTAGCGGGTGTTGGTGTGGATGTGGAGGTTGGCTTAGGTGTAGACGTAGATGTGGGTGATGGTGTAACGGTGGATGTTGGGGTTAACGATGCTGTTGGGGTCAGGGTAGCAGGTGTGGGCGTGGCAGTGAACGTGGGTGGGATGAGCGGATCCAATTGCGCGGCGACGATCTGATCTACAACGATGGCGACCGTCTCCTGAAGTCGAACTGCAATATCTGCCTGCAAGCTATCTACATCATGATAGAAGAGTTGCACGGGCGTGCGCATGGTGATCTCGAGGTGCAGGATACCGTCATCAAGGGTTTCTACGCTGAGATCGGTGAGTGTGGCACCACGTTTGGCGACTTCTTCGGAGACAACCGTATCAATCTGACGTGTACGGCTGGCTTCCTGAAAGAAGGAAACGCTCAAGAAGCTGAGCGGGATGAGCATGAGCAAAGTGACCAAAGCTGAGATAGCCAAGCTACGCGGCACGCGTTTGCCGTCTTTTTTGCCAGGACTAAAGCCCAATGCCCAAAAAACGAGCATGGATGCAAAAGCGATGGTGACGGCATTGGTAACGAAGAGCAATAGTGCGCCGCCTGCTACATCCCAGCGTCCCATGGCGATTCCGATCCCGACTGTGCCGAGCGGAGGCATCAACGCGGTGGCGATGGCAACACCAGGCAACGCTGCTGAAAGCGAGGGTTGCGCCAGTGCAAATGCAGCCGCCAAACCGCCCGCCAGAGCGATCAGCAGATCAATTGGCGAGGGGCGCGTGCGCGAAAGGACTTCTACGGGGAGATTATGCAGGGTAATGAAGGGAAGCGAGGCATTCAGCCAAGTTAACAAGATCGAAATAATAACAGCGATGATCGCGCCACGAATGATGGCACTGCCGGCATTTTTGAGCAATTTTTCATCACCGATGAGGGAGCCAAGTCCCAGCCCGATGATCGGGGACATGAGGGGCGCAACGAGCATCGCGCCAATAATGACCGCGCCTGAATTTGTGAGCAAACCCAGCGTGGCGATCATGCTTGAGAGCACGACCAGCACGAAATATTCAAAGTCGGGCTGAGCAGATTCTCGCAAATTTACGCGCACTTCGCCGCGTCTCTCCAAGGTTACGGGTGGGACGAATTTACGAAACCAATATAGGACTTGTACGCGAAGTGAGGGGGGGGCTGGGTTTTCGTGGGTCATGGGTCAATTCTACCTTTTTTCATCCGATTTGCAACCTTTTACAATCTACCCTAAAACCCTATTATCGATCAGACGCGTTCTGCCGATGTAGACCGCCATCGAGAGCAAGCTTTTGCCCGTCAATTCCCGCAACTCTTCGAGCGTATCGTAATCGGCGCAGGAGACATATTCCAGGCGGGCGAGCGGCTCGGCTTTGATGATCTCTTCCATCATACCGCGCAGGGTCTCGGCATTCCGTTCACCTTTTTTGTAGGCGGATTGGGCTGCCGCCAGCGATTTCGAGAGCACCAACGCCGCCTGACGTTCTGCGGGATTAAGATAGGTGTTGCGGCTCGACATCGCCAGCCCGTCTCGCTCGCGGACAATGGGCTGGATGAGGATTTCAATGGGCATATTCAGGTCCCGAACCATCTGACGAATTACCGCCGCCTGTTGGGCATCTTTCTGCCCGAAAAAAGCCTTCTGCGGCTGGACGGCGTTAAAGAGCTTGGTGACCACCGTCGTCACACCCCGAAAATGACCCGGGCGTTTTTCACCCTCGAGGGGTTGGGTCAGCCCGTCCACATCGACCCAGGTCTGGAAGTTTGGCGGATACATGATCTCGGGCGTAGGCGTCCAGAGTAGATCGGCACCGGCTTCCTGCAAAAGGGCGGCATCCCGCTCGAGGTCGCGGGGATAAGCATCGAGGTCGTCGGTGGGGGCAAACTGGGTCGGGTTGACGAAGATGCTGACGATAACGGAAGCAGATTGTTCACGCGCGCGTCTCACAAGGGAGAGATGCCCTTCGTGCAAAAATCCCATTGTGGGCACAAATCCAACCGGCTCTGGCAGGGCGGCTCGCGCATCCCGCAGGTCTTTAATTCCTACAACTTTTCTTAGAACATTCATTCTTTTTTCCTATTGACAGTTTTTGCCCCTATGTTACACTATAAATATCAAAATAATACTTATATAGGAGAAAATAATGGCTTTTTCAAAAGTAAATTCAAAAGGTACGACTTATTATTTGCACGCGAATAAACGCGTAACAAAAGCTGGCAAAGAAATCAAAATGTATTTCTTCGCCCGTGACGTCCGCCCCGACAAAGCTGTCGATGCAATGCCCGAAGGCTACGAATTGATCGAGATGAAGACGGGTTTGCCCGCTCTCAAGAAAAAAGCTTAGTTTTGAAAAGAATGCTCATGCGGAAACGCATGGGCATTTTTGTTTTTTTACCCCCGCACATCTACCCAGCAGTTTGCATTGCACCTTGAAGGTGCAATGTACTAACACCCCCACCCAACCTCCCCCAAATTCTAAAAACAGAATTTAGGGGAGGAGCAAAAAAGAATCAGGAGGAAAATTATGCCAGCACTCAATCGTGTTCAACTTATTGGAAGATTAGGTCAAGACCCGGATGCCCGCTATACGCCAACCGGTAAGCAGGTGGTGAAGTTTAGCGTGGCAGTTTCGAATCGCTGGAAGAAAGATGGCGATGTGAAGGAATATACCGAGTGGGTCAATATCGAGGCTTGGGGCAGACTCGCCGAGGTTTGCAACGAGTATCTGCGCAAGGGGAGTTTGGTCTTTATCGAGGGGCGTTTGAAGACCGATAAGTATGTAGACGACCATGGCGAGAATCGCTATTTTACGAAGGTGGTCGTTCAGCAGATGCAGATGTTAGATAAGAGGGAAGACAAAGGCGTGGTCGAGGAGTTGCCTGCAGAGTATGAAGTAGAGTAGGAGGGCTTCCGCAGATTTTTTCGGTCATTTTTGACGCCCAGAGTCATTTAGGCGGAAAAAATTGCCGCATAATACTGCGATTTAAATATTATGCAGCGTTTTATGCGGTTAAATGATAAGAAAGTTGTGTTTCGGCGGCGTTTTTCGCCGTATAATGCTTAAATCTTATGTTTATACGGCGTTTTAATCCGCCTATCACCTAGTTGAACTAAGCGCTTCGCGCAGGTAAAAATGGTCTTCATTCTCTCGATCTAGACTCCCCAAAAGTTATCATAAATCAGGCTATATTTTCTATGTTGAATTCAATTTCAGACAGGAGGTATAGTCATGTCTTATTTAAGGGAGAAAATGATCGAAGATCTACGCCTGAGGGGATTTTCAGCGCGGACAGAAGAGGCGTATGTGCGAGCTGTTCGTCAGCTTGCTGAGTATTGCAAGAAACCGCCAGACCAAATCAGCGAGGAGGAGCTGCGGCAGTATTTTCTCTATTTGACGAATGTCAGAAAAGTTTCGCGCAGCACTCACACAATCGCACTCAGTGGGATCAAGTTCTTTTACGAGCACACTCTGAAACGCCTCTGGCACACCCTCGATCTGGTACGTCCCCCAAAGAGCAAAAAGTTGCCCGTTGTCCTGAGTGTGGATGAGGTGAAAGAAATCCTTTCCCTGCTTCAAAAACCACATTATCGAGTTTGTCTGACCACCATCTATGCTTGCGGGCTGCGTTTATTGGAGGGAGTGCAATTGGAAGTCGGTGACATTGACGGGCGGCGCAATCTTTTGCACATCCATCATGCCAAGGGCAACCGAGAACGGTATGTACCCCTGCCGCAACCATGCTTGGAAATGCTCCGGTCCCACTGGAAAACTCACCGCAATCCTCGCTGGTTATTCCCCTCACCGCACCAATATCAAAAGGCGATGCACGAAACCGGGGTGCAAAGAGCCTTCCGTTCAGCACGACAGGAAAGCGGCATCCCAAAGAAAGCTACCGTTCATACACTCAGGCACTCTTACGCGACTCATTTGCTCGAAGCCGGGGTCGGTCTACGAATTATCCAGGGCTATTTGGGACATACCTCCCCACGTACTACGGCTATCTACACTCATCTCACCGCCAAAACAAATACCCGCTTTTTAGCGACCCTTGATGGCGTGATACAAGGGCTGTGGAACTAGAACTCGCGGACATTTTCCTGAAGTTCGGAGAGCAATATCGGCGCAAATACGCAGAAAACTTACTCCCCAGTCATCGCAAGGCAATGAAGGCAATTGAACGATGTCGAACGCAAAGGTTGGGCGGACAGGTTTTTGCCTGCCCCGAATGTTGTGAAAAACGCTACAGTTACCATTCCTGCCGAAACCGCCATTGCCCCAAATGCCAGCAACAAAAAACACAGGAATGGCTCAACTTCCAGCGTGAACTTCTCCTGCCAGCGCCTTATTTTCTCCTGACATTCACCTTGCCATCTGAATTACGCCAGATTGCCAGACAAAATCAAAAGCTGGTCTACAACTTGCTCTTCCGCACTTCGGCTCACGCCGCTCAAAAATTGGCGGAAGACCCACGCTTCATCGGCGGACAGATCGGCTTGATTGGCGTGCTGCATACCTGGACACGCAAACTTGATTTTCACCCGCATGTCCATTATTTAGCCCCTGCTGGCGGCTTGGCTCCAGATGGTAGAACCTGGTTACCTGCTAGCAAACGTTTCTTTTTACCGGTAAAAGCTCTTTCCAAACTTTTTCGGGCTGCTTTCCAAAAAGAACTGCGCAAGACACCGCTTTTTGAACTTCTGCCTGCTAACATTTGGCGTAAGAAGTGGGTCGTCCATGCCAAACCCGTCGGGAACGGGAATGCTACTTTGAAGTACCTGGCTCCCTACATCTATCGCATCGCCATCTCTAATCGTCGTCTGTTGGCTCTCTCCCCTGGTTCTTTGGAGTGCGCGCAGGTTACTTTCTCCTACTGCGATTCCAAAAACGGAAAGACCAAGCGAACTTCCCTCCCCGCCGAAAAATTTATCCACCACTTCCTACAGCATGTCCTGCCACGTGGCTTTGTGAAAGTACGCTACTATGGCTTCTTTGCCGCCAGAGCACGCACCAAACTCAAAGCCTTACAACTGAGTTTGGGTGCTTTACCAGCTTCTCAATCCCCAAAAAAGGCAGACGCTTCAGAAGACCAACCCCCTACCACCTGCCCACAATGTGGAACGCCTATGCTTTTCATAAAGACTATTCAACCTGAAAGGTGTCGATCCCCGTGATAGATTTTGCTCTGTTTCTGTCTCTTTCCCCCCTGCCAGACTATTTCTTATATCTGGCTTATTTTCGTTTGCCTGTAAAATGATCCTACAGACTATTTCCCTTGTATTCATCTCACCTCCTCATGTACAATAAACTCATCTGGCGGTTTGGAATGTTTTTTTTTCGGTCTTTGCAGATGTAGAACTTGATCTAAACCCCAAATAGCACGGCTTAGTTCAACTGGGTTTGATACGGCGGAAAATAACGCCCATCTCTGAGCTTTGAACCTGTCCGCCGTATCAATCCTTAATTCGTTAGCCTGCATTATTAGTAGAGTGAATTGAATAGGAATT
>Ga0209249_1000549_pt1 | contig 44586 bp, 26 predicted proteins | sample SaaInlV_200m_DNA_4_FD_184653 | JGI IMG/M metagenome (GOLD analysis project Ga0209249, IMG submission 184653) | Marine microbial communities from expanding oxygen minimum zones in the Saanich Inlet - SI037_S3LV_200m_DNA (SPAdes) (version 2) | ecosystem: Environmental > Aquatic > Marine >...
CGAATAAGAATCAATGAAAGAAGAATGGCCGAGACTGCAAAAACAATATCAACAATATAAACTCCACAAATTATTTTGCAAAATGAATAACCCGCCAGATTTAATTTTTGGGGATAAAATCCAATTTTAATCATCGACACAAGCACAGTTGACCAAATTAACAGCAAAAATATAGAACGTATCGGATTTGCTTTTCGTTGATAAAAAGCCGTTAAAAAAGCCACTAAAAATGTAGGAATCAGAACCACTAAAATACTTGCTAAAACGGGAGCATTTGTAAACACCTCAACAATATGGTCGTCTGCCAAATCGATTACCGTATGACAAAAAGTTAACGTAATTCCCAATTGCCAGGCGGCTTTTGGAAAATACATTGCAGCTATAATTAATATAAATCCGAAAAATGCATAGTTCACTAACATCATCGAAATGGTTCTTAAACCCGTCATAAAAATCCCATCACTGCTACTGGCCGCTTCAACAAATGGCTCCAAAATTCCGGGTACTACAAGAAAAATAAGAAGACCGGCTAAAACCGCAATTCCAATTTCTTTATACGAGGATTGAAATGAATAAACCTCCGACTTTGTATTATTATCACTTTCTGTTTTTAACTCATTTCGACTTAGCCATGCCGCATAACCCAAGCCGGCACCAAGCAAAAATCCGAAGGTAAATTCCATCATTTTCCACCAACTTTGAAATACAATTTCTTTAGGTAAATAACTTCCTAACACAAACCACAAACCTCCAATACCAAAACCAAGTGCACCACCAATTAGGCTCCAAAGTGCAAAACGAGAAACAAGTTTAAAATCGGCTTTTGAAATTTTAAATTTCAAATAAAGAAGTAGTGCTACTGCTCCCAAAAGCAATGCTCCCCATGATTCGGAGCGCGGATTTGCAGGGTCGGAAAAATAAATTAGCATGGGTTGGTTAATGAGTTTGAAACCAAGCAATATACCAACCATCATGAGTAATAATGCGACAATAATTGTTTTTTTAGTCAAGCGTTTGTAAATAAAGCCCAAGGCTAAAACTGCCCCTCCCAGAACTCCCCAAATTGAACCTTTTAATGTTGTGGCAAGCGTTCCCCACATTACTGTTTCCGGGTTTCTTAAAAAACTTAGAGTTTGCCCGTAAGTCATTTCACCACCCAAACCAACTCCAACAACACCAAAAACAACAATTATTGAAGTGGTAGCCGCAGGAAGTTCCAAAAGCAGGCTAAGACTCAGTGCCACCATCGCACCCGGAATCATTGCTCCAAAAGGCCCTCCACCAATGTGTCCACGCAGTCCCCAGCCCAACAACATTGCCAGTGCCGGAAAAAGTATAAACATCGATTTGGAATATTTCTCGCTCATCAGCATTCTTTTTAATTAATGTTTTAAATCAACTCATTCAACCAATTATTTTAAGGTTATTGAGTTAACATTCCATGCTTTTACCTGAACTACGGGTTTCTCACCTTCAGCATTTTCCAGATTATATTTAGCTGTATAAGTTCGTTCTTCGCCGGGTAAAAGTGTAATGTAATTATCGCTCCAAAAAATAGGTAATATTGGTTTTTCATTGACCGAATCAATCAAATCGAAGAAAGTAAAGAATGCAATTGTAGATGACGGATTTGTAACTTTTAGCGTTACCAAACCATTTTCCGCATCTTTTTCAAAGGCATATTCATAATCTAATTCAACTTTCGCAAGTTTATCTAAGGCTGTAAAATCGGCATATTGTTTTGAAGGGGAATAAAATGGCCAGGGTAATTTTTTAGCTGCTTCCCAATCAATCTCATCTTTTTTAGTCGATAACCAATAAATGCTGTTGTCAACCTCATTATTGTCCTTATCAAAAACCCTCAAATCGAGAAAATAAACCGAAGTAAGATTTTTAATTTCAGGAATTTCGTAAATAGGTTTCGAGATATTGGTTTTCACACTGCCGTTCCATTCGTCTGCAAAAATTTCGTTGGAGTTGATATCAAAGACTTTAATTTTTACTGTAATATTTTCAGCATCCAACAAATCTTCGTTTGCAATAAATATATCATCAAAACCATATCTGTAAATTGCATGCAGTGGGTTGCAAGCTTTCCGAACCGCATAAAAAGAACCATTTGGCTGAAGATAAGTATCGTATAATTGCCAATACAATTCCGGCCAGGCCGAATTCAACATCCACTGAATTAAACCGGTACTTTTAGGTTTATGCGCCACAAAAGCTTCAAACATCGGTCGCATCAATTCATAATTACTTACCTGCGATTTAAACGCAAATTCTTCCACACTGTTCGATTCGCCATACCTTTCGTTTAATGCTTTTCGAAATCTATCGAGTGTGGTAAACTCATTTCGTCCGGTGTGGTATTCCCAATATTTTTTATCGATTGGCCACAAACTTTCCTCGGGCAACATTTTCTTTAACGAAGCCAACGGCGGAATACTTGGTCCAGGACAAGTTTCGGTGTTAAAGCCATAACCGCCACCCAATTGAGTATCGGTAAACCAGTAATATGGAGGAGTGTACGCGTAAGGTCCCAACATTTTCATTCCTGTTGGACCGCTAATTTCACTCACTAGTGGAACTTCAGAAACAATATTATTATCTTCAGTTCCGGCACCACCGGCTGAGGTTACATAAGGTCGCGAAGGGTCGTATTTATTAAATTGTTCAATGTATTTGCGTTCCAATTCTGGAGCGGGGAGCTTGTCGCTGCTCAACATCCACACATAAATACTGGGGTGGTTTCTTAGCCACATCATTTGGTCGAACCACGAATCGGCCAACAAATTTATATCCTCATCGTTAAATGCGCCTCCGTATTTTTCGTGCGTTGGTTTTAAAAGATACTCTTCCCATTCCCAGTGACAGTTCCAACCAATCATTACCAAAATTCCATATTCGTCGCACAAGTCATATAAGTTTTCATCTTTTCCCCAAAAACCTTCGCAACGAATGCTGTTCATGTTCATATGATGCACATATTTTAGCTGCGCTTCAACCGACTCTTTTGTATCCTGAAGTAATAAATCGTCAACCCAGCCGCCGCCTTTTATAAGCACAAATTTTCCATTTACTTCGAAAGCCCTGTTTTTGTCTTCGTTTAAATAACTTGTTACTTCTCTGATACCATATTTTTTCTCAACCTTATCGATTACAGTATTTTTAGCAATAAATTCGGTTTTTAAATTGTATAAGCTGGCAGCTCCCATTCCGTTTGGCCACCAGAAATTTACATCTTTTACTGAAAGTTGTTCAAAATCTTCCGGGTTGAAATTACAAGTCAATGTTTCTCCAGCTTTTACACTCACCGGTTTTTCCACAACACCTATTTCATAATCAACACGCAAAATTCCATCAATCGTTTTATCCGAACTGTTTATTAACTCGGCCTGAATAAAAAGTTCAGCTTCGTTTAAAGTCTCTTTGTTTACTTTTGAATGAACAAACGGACTTCTGATTTTTACGCCTTCGTTTACTTCCAAAAATACTTCACGGAAAATCCCCATATTTCTATCGCGTGGCAGTGGATTCCAATCAACAAAACCAATGGAAAATTCGCCATCGGCATGTTGCCACATTTTAAGTGCCACTGTATTTTCGCCAGCCACAACATAGTCGCTAACATTAAACGTGAACATTCTGAAAGTTCCTGCAAATTCATCTTTCCCTGCAACTTTTTCACCGTTTACCCATAAATCAGCACGGTAATTTATGCCGTTAAAACGTAGCGAAACAATTTTATTTATATCCTCGGCATCAAGTTCAAAAGTGGTTCGAAACCACCAGGGTTGTTTAAATTGTTCGTAACCCACGTCCTGCATATTTATTCCAAAGTAAGGGTCTTCAATCACTCCGGTTGATGCCATACTTCCTAAAACAGTTCCCGGAACAATTGCATCGTACCAATCGCCGGTATTAAAATCACTTTCAGAAATTGCATTTTCATCGACACCCGCTAATTTATCTAAAGGTTGCATTTTCCAATTCGAAGAAAGAAGTTCGTTACTCGATGTATTTTTCATTTCAGCATTATTACATCCAAACATTAAAAATAAACTCATTAGAATGAGTACTGTGCTTTTCACCAAAGAGAACAATTTTTTCATGACTGGTTTTTTATAGATTTATAATTAATCAGAAACACATTTTTTTTCAAGTTACGACAAAGAAAAAATAATAGTACAAAAAAAACTTCAGCTATTTTACTCATTTTGCATTATCTTTTATCCTTCGATTTAATTTAAAAAATATAATTTCGTAACAGTATTTTTTGATTCAATTCTTTTTAAACTTATTACCATGAAATACCTTTTATACCAAATTCTATTTCTACTCACGGTCTTTATTTTTGAACCAACAAATGGTCAGAACCCGAATGAGAAAGAACCGGTTGATTACGTAAATCCATTTATTGGAACCGACTTTTTCGGACATACTTTTCCCGGAGCATCGCTGCCTTTTGCAATGGTTCATTTGAGTCCTGATATTGGAACGCAAGGTTGGACGTATTGTGCCGGTTATATTTATTCTGAAAGTTCATTAATCGGATTTAGCCACACTCACTGGAGTGGTGTTGGAATGGTTAATGGCGGCGAAGTATTATTAATGCCAACGGTTGGCGACAAACTTCAAATTATTCCCGGTTCGTTAAAAAACCCGGATGAAGGATATCGCTCGCGGTTCGACCATGACAATGAATCAGCAACTCCCGGATATTATTCTGTTTTGCTAAAAGATTACAATGTAAATGTTGAACTGACATCCACACAAAGAGCAGGTTTTCACCGATACACTTTTCCGAAAGCAGATAATGCCAGGATAATTTTGGACCTCGGTCATCAAATTGGAAATATGTCGTCGGAAGAAAATTCAGAATTAAAGATTATTGATAATCATAGAATTGAAGGTTCAAAAAGTGCAGGCTTGGGAAAAGTATACTTCGTTGCCGAATTCAATAAACCTTTTGCGTACTACGGTACATTCGATGCTTCATATGTTACACCCGAATCGGGAGGAAGTATTTTCCCCTATAAAAATGCAGAAGCGGGAGATAAAATTGGTGCTTTTGTAAATTTCAGAACTTCGGAAAACGAACAGATTTTGATTAAAGTTGGCATTTCGTACACCAGTATTGAGGGTGCAAGAAAAAACCTAAACGCCGAAATTCCTGACTGGGATTTTGACAAAGTAAAAAACAATGCTCGCGAAATATGGAACAATGAATTATCGAGGATAAAAATTGATGGAGCTTCTGATGACCAAAAAGAAATTTTTAATACAGCCATTTATCATTCCTTACTTTCGCAATACATTTCGCAAGATGTTGATGGAAAATATTTTGGTTCTGATGGAAAAGTTCATGTTGCAAAAGATTACAATTTTTACGGTTCGTTTTCTTGCTGGGATACTTATCGTTCGCAACATCCTTTATTAACTTTAATCGCCCCCGACCATGTAAATGATTTTATAAAATCTATTGTTGCAAAAGTTGAGAATTACGGTTGGCTTCCCGCCCAACATTTCCTGAATGTTTTTGGCGAGTCGATGGTTGGCGACCATCTAATTCCCGTAATTGTTGATGCTTATATGAAAGGTTATCGCGATTTCGATGTAAAATCCCTCTACGAGGCCATGCGTAAAAAAGCTTTGGAAAATCCACAGCCTCCAGTTCCTCATTATGCAGGTCGTTCCGGGTTAGATTTCTACAAAAGTCTTGGTTATACTCCGGTTGACAAAGTAACAGAATCGGTTCCCAACACTCTTGAACTTGCCTACGATGATTGGTGCATTGCACAACTGGCGAACGAATTGGGTAAAAAGGACGACTATGAATTGTTTATTAAAAGAGCCGGTAATTATGCTAATCTTTGGGATGCTGAAACACAGTTTATGCGTCCAAAGAAAGCAGATGGAAACTGGCTGGAAGCTTTAGACAACAATCAACAGGAAATTGTCAAAGACGGAGAACATTCGTATTACAAATATTTCGACCCGCTTTTAGTTGGCCGTCGCCCCAATCGGCATTACACCGAGTCGAATGCATGGCAATACATTTGGTCGGTTCAACACGATGTGCAAGGACTAATCGATTTATTTGGAAGCCCAAAAGCATTCACTAAAAAATTAGATGCTTTTTTTGAAATGAGCCCAATTATTTCGCCGCCAAAATATGTAGGGGTAGTTGGTACCATCGGACAATATGTGCACGGCAACCAACCCTCGCACCATGTTGCGTATTTATACAATTATGCCGGCCAACCATGGAAAACTCAACAAAGAGCGCGACAAGTTTGCGAAGAGTTGTACAGGACCGGACCAGGAGGAATCTGCGGTAACGAAGACATGGGTTCACTTTCTTCGTGGTATGCTTTAAGTGCAATGGGATTTTATCCTGTAACCCCGGGAAGCACTTCCTATTCAATTGGCAGCCCACTTTTTGGAGAAGTTATAATTAATGTTGATGACAATAAAATGTTTACAATTAAAACGCTTAATAATTCAAAAGAGAATAAATACATTCAGTCGGCAACTTTAAACGGAGAATCGATGAACAGAACCTGGATATCACATGAAGAAATTACTGCTGGTGGAAAACTTGTTTTTGAAATGGGTGCTGAACCCAACAAAAAATGGGGTACGGGGAAAAATGATATGCCATTTTCAATGTCTGGGGGAGGTAAATAATGTTAATTAGTGTCTCTTAGAAAACGCCAATAACAGCGTTATGCTCATCTTGAAAACAGTCATTTACGAAAGTAAACTCCTTGATTTTCAAGATTTCGCAAGCCTTGTTCTTGACATTTTCTAAGAAACACTTGAAAAATATATAGTTTTCTTAGAAGTACAAATTATTTAAATCTATTTTTTACACATTAAAATATAACATTCAAATGCAAAATAAACTAACTAAGATTTCTACAGAAAAGCTAAAAATATTTATTCATGAGAAAAAAGGTTTTGTTTTAGATGTTAGATCTGTCGATGCTTACAACGGTTGGAAAATGCAAAATGAAATGCGTGGCGGACATATCAAAGGCGCAAAAAGCCTTCCGGCAAAATGGGGTAATTATATCGATTGGATTGAAATTGTCCGGTCAAAAGGAATTTTACCTGAACATGAAATTGTTTTGTACGGTTATGAATCAGAAGAAACAGAAAAAGTAGCCGGTCTTTTTACAAGGGCAGGTTATCAGAAAATTAAAATATATACACATTTTGTTGATGAGTGGACGACAGATATAAATCTTCAAATGGATTTCCTCCCTCGATATAAAAATCTGGTACATGCCGGTTGGATAAATAAAATTGTCTCAGGAAATACACCCCTTGAAATTAAAGGAAAAAAGGTTGTAATTTGTCATTCTCATTATCGTAATCGCGAGGCCTATTTAAGTGGTCATATTCCGGGTGCAATAGATATGGATACACTTACACTCGAAGCTCCCGAAACATGGAACCGCCGTTCACCTGAAGATTTGAAAACAGCACTTTTGCAACATGGAATTACTGCAGATACAACAGTAATTCTGTATGGCAAGTTCATATTCCCGAATAATGATGATGACTTTCCGGGAAGTGCTGCCGGCGATATTGGTGCAATCAGGAGTGCATTTATAATGTTATACGCGGGGGTAAAAGATGTGCGGGTGCTCAACGGGGGGTTTCAGTCGTGGCAGGATGCCGGATTTGAAATAAAAACCGATGATGTGCCAAAAACTCCGTCAAACGAGTTTGGCATAACAATACCAGCAAAACCGGAACTCGCAGTTGATATTTCCGAAGCAAAAGAATTACTGGCATCCGATAAAGGCGAATTAGTTAGCGTTCGTAGTTGGCCTGAATTTATTGGCGAAGTTAGTGGTTATAATTATATTGAAAAGAAGGGACGTATTCCCGGGGCCATTTTTGGCAACTGTGGTTCGGATGCGTACCACATGGAGAATTACCGAAACGTTGACCACACCACACGCGAATTTCACGAAATAGCCGGAATTTGGAACGAAGCCGGGATTACACCCGATAAACACCTGGCTTTTTATTGTGGTACCGGCTGGAGGGGAAGCGAAGCATTTTTTAATGCATGGTTAATGGGCTGGCCACGGGTTTCAGTTTTCGATGGTGGGTGGTTCGAATGGAGCATCGACCCAAAAAATCCGTATGAAACAGGAATTCCGGAAAATGATAAAATTGAAGTATTGAATTAAGAAATCAGAAACAACCAAAAAACAAATCTCCTTCAAAGAAATTAAAATTATGGAAAAACTCACACTACTTTCCGAAATAGAAACCGATACTTTTAAAGGACTTTCCGCAAAATCAAAATACTTATTGCCCAAGTATTTTTACGACGACATTGGCAGTGGCATTTTTCAGGATATTATGAAAATGCCCGAATATTATCTCACCGATTGTGAACTTGAGATATTTTCAACAAAAAAGAAACAAATAACCAATGCCATAAAAAATGGTGATACCAGTTTTGAGTTAATTGAATTGGGTTCAGGAGATGGTTTAAAAACAAAAGAGTTATTAAATTATCTTGTTAAATCATCAGCAAGCTTTAAATATATTCCAATTGATATCAGCAAAAAAGCAAATAATGAGTTGGTTAAAAACCTTCGGCAGGAGATACCCGGTTTAAACCTGGAGGCAAAAACCGGCGATTATTTCCAGGTAATGAAACAAATGAATGGTTACTCAGGTATCAGAAAGATAATCCTGTTTTTAGGTTCAAATATTGGCAATTTCACAAACAATGAAATAGATTTGTTTTTGAACCAACTTGCAGGTTTTACAAACAAAGGCGACAAAGTGTTAATTGGTTTCGATTTGAAAAAATCGCCCGAAGTAATAATGAAAGCTTACAACGATCAGCATGGAAATACCCGCAAATTTAATTTAAACCACCTTGCTCGTTTGAACAAAGAATTATATGCCGATTTCAATTTGGGGAACTTTGAACAACATACAAAATATAATCCGGTAACCGGCGAAGTAAAAAGCTTTTTGGTTTCGAAAACTGATCAAACTGTTCGCATCGGCGCAATCGGGCAAAGTTTCCGGTTTAAAAAATGGGAGCCCGTTTTTATGGAACTTTCACGAAAATTTGATCTCGAAACTATTGAAAATATGGCACAGGAAAATGGGTTTAAAGTAGAACAACATTTTACCGATAAACGGAATTATTTTGTGGATTCACTTTGGGCACGCGAATAAAAATTGTTTCTAAAAATGTCAAAATAAAACTAATTTCTATAAATATTTTCAACAATTATTATTGAATTTTTGTATCGCCTAAGCTTCTTTGAGCAACTTTGTCTAAAAAAAAGGATGGTACCACTTTCAAAAAGTTACCATCCTTTTTTATTGAATATTTCGAATTTTATTCAAAAATAATGAGTTTTGAATATTGTTTGTCGTTATATTTTATTTTTGCAATATAAGTGCCACTTGGTACATTGCCAATATCTATTTTAGAAGTATTCGAATTTGAAAACCCTTTAAGTATAATTTGTCCGCTTAAATTAATTATCGAATAATTAAATCCTGTTCCTGTAGGAACCGAAATATTTAATTCTCCACCACTGGGAACCGGGTAAATATCCGGCCCATCAACATTTGCGAAAATTTCAGATGTAACGGGTCTTAAAATAAACGTATAATCAACATCAATAAAAGTTTCGAATAGAAGCTGGTTTAAAGTTGATTTAATTTGAAACCTTACCTGATCGAATGAAGATTCATTTACAAAGGAAATATAATCTGATGTTTCACCTGTATCATCTGAATAAGTTTTAACCGTTGAGGAGAAGGATCCTACCTGCAAATTACCGTTTATCATGGGGCGGGCAAAAATTCTGACTTCGCCAAATGGTTTTGAATAGTTGAAAGTAAAGTTTAAAGTATCGACGGTATGAATAATAGCAGGCGATGGTTTGTCGAATACAACATTGCTTATCGAATAGGTTTTTGTTGAATCTTCAGTGTATGTAAAATAAACATCTTCAAAATATTCGTGAAGGATAGTTCCGGATACCGATTGAATCCGAAACCTGACTTGCTCAACTTTTGCTTCTCCGAAATAAACAAAATGCCCATCAGCACTTCCATTATTTTCAGAATATAAACCAGAGCCCGAGGTTCCGGCATTTCCGCTCCCCTCGCTTTTTATCGGCGTTATATCTAATCGAACATCACCATAAGGTTTTGAGTAATCGAAAGTTATATTTACCCGGTCGTTAAGAGTTAAAGACGCAGGTGAGGGAGGATCGAAAACTACGTTTGAAATGGAGTAAGTTTTATTTGTATCGTTTGAGAAGGAATAATAAACATTTTTAAAGACCTCAACTAAAGTGTCGTTTGTTGTTTCATCTAAAAACTGAAACCTGATTTGGTCAACCGCTGCCAGGCTGTCTATTTTAATAAATCCTTCTCCGTTTCCAATAGTATCTGAATAACTTGGTGAAACAGAAGTGGTTTGTTTGCTTACAACATTACCATTGCTCATGGCAGTTGGCACAATTAAAAGATCCATATCGGGTATTTTGAATGCGAATGTAAATTTAATACTGTCGCCGGTATTTAATACAGAAGGCGAGGCAGGTGTCAATTCCAAATCGTTTATTTCAAATCCATGGTAGATAAAGTCCACAATAACCGCAGTATCATATAGCAATGTTCCGTCAACATCTCTAAAAGAAAATGTGACTTTATCAATTGTTGCTCCATTATTGTAGAAGAAATATGCATCCCCACTTCCACTATTTTCGGTATAAAGAGCTGACCCCGCCGAAAATGCACTACCAATTCCCGAGATTTGATTTGCTCTGGCAAAAATCCGGATATCTCCCCCGGGTTTTGTATAATCAAAAGTAAAGTTCACTCGCTCGTTTGGCATTAAGGTACCAGGTGATGGTGGGTCGAAAACAACATTCGAAATGGAGTAGTCTTGAGCAGAACCAACAGAAAACAGAAATAGTAAAAGAAAAGTAAGTAGATTTAATTTCATATTAAAAAGATTTAATTATTAATAAATGTTTGTTGTAAACAAAGAGTTGAGTGCCAAAATAATAAACATTAAATAAAATAGCAAGTGTTTAATTCATCAAACAATATTGTTTAAAGTTTGTTTAATTTTTTGTGTTTTTTTAGTATTCTATACATTCGCAAATAATCTTTCATCCGTTTTTAATATGATAAGTTGAGGTAATGTACTGAAAAATAGCTGGTGATAATCTTTAAAAAAAATGAATTTCAAATAAAGAAGCGGTTTTAAGTGAAATTCAATTCCATGCCAATAGTTGATTTGTAAATGCTTTATGAAATGTGTTTCATGAAAAGCCTGTCAACCGAATAAACTGTTTGGGTTTTAGAATATATTACGAACTATTTTTTAGTATTATGCCCGAATTAAAAAAGTGAAAGCAATGATTCAGATCTTCACAATGCATGAATCGGGAAGCCAGCCTTCGTTTCCATCGGCAAGTTTAATCTCTGTCCAGGTAGTTAAGCTATCTGTTATCTCCACTTTTAAACCTTCATAAATCAGAAATAAATCGGTACCAGTTTGTGTAGGCGAGCTTTTCACGGTAACACGCGGGCAAAAAACAATGGCCTGGTTTCGTTCAACAATTTTTTTCTTTTGCTGGGCAGCGAAGGAAAATGTAAAAGCAGAAAACACAATAAGCAATATCCCCGCCCAAAACGATAATCTACGGATGAAAACTTTTTGGCTAAAAACAAATAAGCCGAGTAGAAAAAGAAAAACCAAAAATGCAGAAATACTTATTACCGACCACGAATCGGCGGGATACATATTCACAACCGATTGCCGCCAGCGCAGGAAAAAAGGTTGCGGAAGTTCATCGATACTTGTAACCACGTACTGATTAGCAATTCTCAGGTTAAATTCAATATCTTCGTCATGGGGAGCGAGTACTTTTGCACGCTCGAAATTTAAAATTGCATTATTAATATCGCCGCTTTTGTAATATGAATTTCCAAGGTTAAAATATAATTTTGCAGATTCTTCGCCGGTATTTAATATTTGTTCGTACATTAAAACGGCTTGCTGATACTCTTCTGTAGTATAATATGCATTAGCTTTTTCCCAAAGCTGAGTATTATCTTCCTGAGCTAAAGAATTCAAAGAAAGGATTATTCCAACGAGGATGCCAATGTAATTATAAATATATTTTTTTGCCTTCATTTTTTAACCTTTAATTGTGGAGCATTGTTTTCTATCGCCAGTTTTTTCTTCGGAAAACCGCGATTGATTATCGATCATTTTTTAATTTGTTTCTCGAACCTGCTCATTGTCGATTCTGCTTTCTTGTACATTTCGCCTCGTGCTTCCGACCCGCCGGAAGGTGCGTACCTTGCAAATTCACATTGTTCAACAACTTCTAAATAATCGTCAATTACTTCTTGTTCAACATTTCTATCTTGTAAATTCGAAACAGCCGACTCCCTGTTTAATTCAGCAACGGCAATACCTAATTTGTCACTTAAATATCCCTCAAAAGCTTTTAGAATTGATTCATGGAAAGCTTCGTCTTTATTTTGTTTCATAAATACCGAAGCGGCTTTTAATTGTTTTCTTGCTACCCTGTTTGCTTTTTTGTTACGCATTAACGCAATATTTGCATTTTCTTTTGCTTTTTTCCTGTAAATAATAAAAAGCAACAAGAATAAAATTGAACTGCCGGCGTATCCCAAATAAAATAATGGAGTTCCATAAAAAGTGGAACTTTTTATTTTTAATGATGGGTTTCCCTGTTTTATAAAACGAATATCCTGGCCAATTAACTGAACGTCTTCTTTTCGGAGTGAACTGATTACTGTGGCAGATTGTTCTTCTGTCCCCTTTTCTACATGCAGTGCATATTCCTGCGTTGATTTGGTGATGTATGAACCGCTAACCGGGTTAAAATAAGCAAACTGAATTGCCGGGATAGTGTAATCGCCCTCGAACCGTGGTTGAAACAGGTATTCAATTGTTTTAGTTCCCGATGCCCCATTTTCGCTTGCCGTTACTTTGTCTGTGGCGCGTGGGTCGTAAATTTCAAAATCGCTGGGTAATTTTAGATCCGGGTTTTTAATTAAACGGATGTTTCCGGAACCGGTTATTTTTAATTTTAAAGTTACCGCATCGTTGGTAGTAATATTTTCGTTGCTGATTTCTGATGTAATATTGAAATTCCCCACTCCACCAAAGAAATCAGGCGGGGCAGATGGCAAATCTTTAACATTTACAGAAACTGCCGAACTGGTAACAGTTGCTTTTACAGTTCGGTAGCCGCTAAAAAAATCGTCGAAAAAACTGCGTTGTTTTACCCTCTGCTGAACAAGCAATGACAAGCTAAACGGTTCTATTCGAATAGCCCCGTTTTGTTGTGGGAAAAGAATCGTCTTTTTCAAAATACCAACCTGATAAATTTTGTTGTTATAAACTTCGCGGGTAAAATTAATTTGTTGCGGGATTTCAATATCCTGGGTATAAAATCCCTCGTAAGTCGGCAAGTTTACTTCATCGAAACCTGCAATTGGAATATTTGGTGTGAGATAAAGTTTAACAGTCGAAATAATTTGCTCGCCCCTGAAAACATTTCTTTTATTCATATCAACCCGAACAAATAGATTGTCTTTTCCGAGGTCAACCGATTGTGTTCCCTGATTTGTATTTCCGGTTTGCGGTTGAACAGTCTTGGCCTGCGCTTTCACAACATGAATTTCTAAAGAATTTGATTCGAAAACTTTACCATTTATTTCGATAGAAGCCGGCCTTAATTCGTAATTCCCTTCTTTTTTGGCTTGTAAAATATAAGTATATGAATAATTAACCTGGGTCGTGGTTCGTCCATTAATAGTTTGTATGCTTGTTGATTGACCGGTGCTGGGCCCCATTAAAACGTTGAAGTTATCAGTTAAATCGGGAGGCAGTTTCAGGTTCGAGCCCCTTTCGTTTACAGTAAAACTGAGACGGAATTGCTTCCCGGTTTCCACGGCATTGGGAGCAGACATTGCAAACCTCGTTTGTTCGGCTTGCACTGTAATTATCGAAAAAAACAGAAAAAAATATGTTACCAGTTTTTTTATCATCGTTTCTATTTCTGCAAAAATATTTTATTTAATCGTAATCCTTTATTTTAAATACCAAACTTTATTTATTTGAACTAAAAATTAATCAATAATAATTAATCATTTTAATCACCACTCCTTTTCAACCTTTGTTTTTTTCGCCTTGGCAGCTTTTGCTTTTTTTACTTTATCCTGAATCTCCCGTTCGTCGTTTTGTAAAGCCTGTAATAGTTGTTCAGCGTTTTCTTTCGAAATTTTATTTTGCTGAGGCTGCTGTTGCTGATCCTTATTTTGATTTTGTTGTTGCTGATCTTGCTTGTCTTGCTGATCCTGATTTTCCTTGTTTTGATCCTGATTTTGTTGATCCTTGTTCTGATCTTTATCTTGTTCCTTGTCTTTATCCTGATCCTGATCCTTGTTTTGATCTTTATTTTGTTGCTCTTGTTCCTCTTTCTGATTTTTCAACATTTGTGCGTACGCCAGGTTATATTTTGTATCTAAATCACCTGGATTGTTTCGTAATGCTTTTTTGTACGATTCAATACTTTCATCAAGTTTCTCCTGCATTAACTGGCTGTTCCCTAAATTATGAAGTGCCCTTGATTTTTCTTCGGGGGTTTCCATTTTTTCCTCCATTTCTACAAATTTCCCCGCCGCTTCCTCAAACCGGTTTTGTTTGTACAGCGCATCGGCCAGGTTGTAATTCCACTTAACATCGGCGGGTTTTTTATTCAATGCTTTTCTATATTCGATTTCAGCATTACTAAATCTTATTGTGTCTAAGCGCGTTGTATCTTTTACCGCTTCCATAAAAAGTTTATTGCCGTTCCTAATAAACTTCCGTTCGTTCTGTCCAAAAACAGAAACTGAAAGTGCGAGAAGTAATGACAATATATAAATTCGTTTCATAGTTTATATTTTTGTTGAAAACAACTTTATATTTTTAAAATATTTGTTTTTCCTATCCAGGATAACAAATTCCAGCAAAAGCAGAAACAAACCGATGGCAAAAAAATACTGAAACTGGTCGTCGTATTCCGAATAAATTCGCGATTCCATCTCTTCTTTTTCCATTTTGTTAATTTCGTCGAAAAGGGCATTTAACCCAATTTGAGCGTTGTTTGCACGTACATAAATTCCCTCTCCGGCAGCTGCAATCTGCTCAAGCATTTGTTCATTCAATTTTGTAACTACAACATTGCCACTGTTATCTTTTAAATAATCTGTTTGTCCGCCACGTAAAACCGGAATTGGCGAACCTTGTGGCAATCCCATTCCAACGGTGTGGACATAAATCCCATTTTCAACTGCTACCTGCGCTGTCGAAACCGCATCGTCCTCGTGGTTTTCGCCATCGGTAATAATTATAATGGCTTTGTTAGTTTCACCATTTGGAGTAAACGAGCGGATTGCCAGGTTTATTGATGCTCCGATCGCAGTTCCCTGTTTTGGTACAATTTGCGTATTCACCGAGTTTAAAAATAATTTTGCTGAATTATAATCGCTTGTTATGGGCAGTTGTGTATAAGCATCGCCGGCAAAAATAATCAGCCCGATTTTATCGTTTTTTAAACGATCGACCAAACGGGAAATTGCACGTTTGGCACGTTCCAGCCGGTTAGGTTGAATATCTTCTGCCATCATACTGTTCGAGACGTCGAGTGCAATTATCAGTTCAACACCTTCGCGTTTTACTTTTTTTAATTTCGAACCAAACTGTGGCCTTGCAATTCCTGCAATAAAAAATGCCAGGGCTAACATCAAAATAAAAAATTTAAACCGGGGCCTGTTTTTTGATGAAAAGGGCATCAATTCTTTTAAAATATTTTCCTGGCCAAATTTGCTCAAAGCCCTTTTTCGGGCAATTCTCGACCAGATAAAAAAGAAGGTCAGAAGCGGAATGATTATCAATCCCCATAAATATTCTATATTTCCAAACCTGAACATTTCCATACTTTTCGTTTTTTATGGGATACTTCTAAAAAGTGTCGTCCGTAAAAATAAACCTGCAATTAAAAATAAGGCGCCAAGCAAAGCAAAAGGCAAAAATTCTTCCGACTTACGGCTGAATTCGCGTACCTCAATTTTCGATTTTTCTAATTGGTCGATTTCTTTATAAATTTCTTCCAACTTATTATTACTGGTTGCCCTGAAATATCTTCCATCGGTTATATTCGAAATCTCCAGTAAAGTTTCTTCATCAATCTTAACTTCCATGTCGCGCAACTGTACCCCAAATTGTGTTTGAACCGGATACGGCGCAGTTCCAATACTTCCAACCCCAACCGTGTAAACTCTTATTCCAAAGGTTTTTGCAATTTCGGCAGCCGTTACGGGGGCAATTTCACCGCTATTGTTTTCACCGTCAGTTAATAAAATTACAACACGACTAATTGCTTCACTGTCTTTTAACCGGCTAACTGCCGTTGCCAAACCATTTCCAATAGCCGTTCCATCTTCAATCATCCCACTTTCTATATCTTTAAAAAGATTTAGTAATACTGCTCTGTCCGTGGTTAAGGGGCACTGCGTAAAAGCTTCGCCCGAAAAAACAACTAATCCCATCCGATCGTATTCGCGTCCTGAAATAAATTCCATAGCAACATTTTTTGCGGCTTCCAAACGGTCGGGCGAAAAATCTTTGGCTAACATACTACTCGAAATATCGAGGGCAATTACAATGTCTATCCCTTCGGTGGTAACGTTCTCCCAACTTCTTGACGACTGTGGTCGCGCCAGGACAACTGTAAAAAATGCTATCGAAATAATAATAAACAGAAAAACCAAATGCCGTAAATAGTGCCTGATTGTTTTTGGTGCTTTAAATACCGAAGCGGTCGATGAAACCTGGATACTTGCAGTATTTCTCTTCTGCCTGAAAATATACCACGCAGCCATTGGAACAATTACCAATAAGAGGTAGAAAAATTCAGGGTTTTTATAAGTTAATCCTTCAAACATCCTTTTCTAATTTATTTCGTCTTCCTTACTTTTATCATTCTCCGCCGGGGTTTCTGGTTTATTTAACTTTTCCTTTTTTGTTTCGTTTACAAAAAAGTATGTATTAGCAAGTGTTAAATTATCTTCATCGGGCAGAGGTTTGTATTTTGCAAATTTCACCAAATCGGCAAGCGATAAATTACGGGCAAGGTGGTTAAACGATTTTTCAGAAACCAACATTTTTTGAATCCTGAAACTTTCTATTGTTTCGTCAGAAGTCTGTTCCATCGCAGGAATTTCAAAACGATCCTCAATGTAAACCCTTAAAACTTCGCTTACTTCGCTGTAATATTGTTTGGTTTTATCTTTCTGCCAGATTTTTTCACTTTTTATCCGATCCAATTCCCGTAAAGCAATAATATGCGCCGGCTCTTTTGGTTTTGTAGGCCTCGCAAAAATAGGTTTGTTATTTTTCTTTCTTTTTATTGAATAAAGAATAAGAAAAATAATTGCCCCGATTAAAATTACCCCTAAAATATATGGGGTAACTTCCTTTAAAGTCAATGGTGCGCCGTAGGGCATTTTTATATCGGTTGGCCCTTTTGTTGTGTCGATAACCATTGTATAAACATTCAGGGTAACACCGTTACTGGGAACGGAATCTACAGTTCCGTTTAAATCGATATTAAACCAATAGGGCGGAATACGATAACTACCACTATCGAAACAGGTAATTGTGTATGCTTGAATTTGTTTCTGAAAATCTTCGTTATCCAGTTCAAAAGTATCAATCCCAGACCGATCCAAAATTTCAATAAGATTTAAAATAGTGTCAGGTACAGCAGGAAATTCAACATTAACATTTTTGGGGTGATCGATTTCGAGGAAAAGTTTTACCTGGTCGCCCAACAGAATATTTGTAGAATCTAAACTTGCAGTTGCTTTTATCCGCTGTGCATTAATTGTCTCAACAGCGAATAAAACTGATATAATAGAGAATAATATTTTAACTCTGAACTTCATTCGTTTTACTATTTTACCGCCCGCTTTTTAAACAGGCCCATTAAAGATTTAACGTAATCTTCGTTAGTATTTATAGAAGTATAATCGACCCCGCACCTCTTAAACATCGAATCGAGTTTTAAAGTATGGTTGGCCCACCAATCGGAATATAACTTCCTGGTTTTTTTTGAACTGCTGTCCACCAAAATGTAATTTCCTTTTTCGGCATCTTTTAACTTTAGCATTCCAATTGCTGGCAGTTCTTTTTCGCGTTCGTCGTATATTTTTAGCGCAACAATGTCGTGTTTGTTGTTGGCGATTGAAAGTGCCATTTCCAAATCTTTGTTTTCATCTATAAAATCGGAAATAACAAAAGCCGTGCACCTCTTTTTAATTGCATTGGTAAAATAACGCAAAGCTTCAGTAATATCTGTTCCTTTTTCCTTTGGGTGAAAATCTATCAATTCGCGGATAATCCTTAAAATATGACTTTTCCCTTTTTTAGGAGGAATAAATTTTTCGATTATGTTTGAAAAGAAAATTACGCCAATTTTATCGTTGTTTTGAATAGCCGAAAACGAAAGGATTGCTGAAATTTCGGTAATGATATTTTTTTTCAGTTTCTCAAACGTACCAAATTCACGAGATGCGCTGACATCGATAAGTAACATTACCGTTAATTCACGTTCCTCTTCAAATATCTTTACATAAGGGTGATTGTATCGTGCAGTGACATTCCAGTCGATGCTTCGAATATCGTCGCCAAACTGGTATTCCCGAACCTCGGAAAACGCCATTCCGCGACCTTTAAAAGCACTGTGGTATTCGCCTGCAAAAATATTCCGCGATAAACCACGTGTTTTAATTTCAATCTGCCTTACTTTTTTTAATAATTCACTCGTCTCCATGGAAGAGTTTAAAGTTTAAAATTTCGAATCGAAAAGTTGAAAGAAAATTCAATCCTTCAATAATCAAATCTTTTTATTCTATCAGTTTCGCATTCAATTATTCACACATTGTTACGGAACTTCTATTGTGTTTAGTACATCGGTAATAATCTCTTCCGTGGTAATGTTGTTCGCTTCTGCTTCGTAACTTAATCCGATCCGGTGGCGCAAAACATCAGCACAAACTGCCCGCACATCTTCAGGGATAACGTAACCCCTTCGTTTAATAAAAGCAAAAGCTTTTGAAGCTTGTGCGAGGCTAATTCCAGCCCTGGGAGAAGCTCCATACGAAATCATATCCTGGTATTTTTCGAGTTTGTAATCGGCGGGTTCGCGGGTAGCAAAAACAATATCGACAATATATTTCTGGATCTTTTCGTCCATATAAACATCTTTTACAACGTCGCGGGCTTTAATAATATCTTCTGCCTTTAAAATGGTAGATGTTTCTGGGAATTGTTTTAAAAGGTTTAAGTTTATTATCTGCTTTTCGTCTTCTTTATTTGGGTAATTAATTACCACTTTCAGCATAAAACGATCAACCTGTGCTTCAGGCAAGGGATAGGTACCTTCTTGTTCAATAGGGTTTTGTGTTGCCATAACCAGAAATGGCTCTTCAAGTTTGTATGTTTCTTCGCCAATTGTAATCTGGCGTTCCTGCATCGCTTCTAAAAGTGCCGATTGCACTTTTGCAGGTGCCCTGTTTATTTCATCAGCTAAAATAAAATTGGCAAAAATAGGCCCTTTTTTTATTGTAAATTCTTCTTTCTTCTGACTGTAAATCATTGTTCCGATTAAATCGGCAGGCAGCAAATCGGGCGTAAACTGAATACGCGAATATTTTACACTTATTGTTTGTGCCAACGATTTAATAGCCAGTGTTTTTGCTAAGCCCGGCACACCTTCCAAAAGAATGTGCCCGTTAGATAACAATCCAATTAAAAGGCTTTCTATCAAATGTTTTTGCCCGATAATTACTTTGTTCATTTCCATGGTTACCATGTCAACAAACGAACTTTCCTTCTGAATTCTTTCGTTTAATTCTTTAATATCAACTGCCTGATCCATATTTTTAATCTTATTATTATTTGCTATTTTTTTTGAGAGTGCGAATTTAAATTTTTGCAAAGATAATTACCCTTTTATATTGTTAAAATATATTAAGCAAAAATATCAAATGAATGGTTTTTGTTAAATTTAAATAAGGCGAAAAATGCTGTTGCCTTAATCCCCTGCTTTTGGAATAATTATTTCCCTTACTGGTTTTGGCTTTTTTTCTCCACGCCTTGGAAATAAAATATTGTAACTACTCAGGTAGTTCGGATTTAGATAATATGTTTAATGTCAATCATATATACATTTCTCGCAAAGAGCGCAAAATTCTTACGCAAAATGCACAAAGTGCTTATTGTGAACCCTTTGCGACTTTAGCGTTCATTTTGTTTTGCGTCCTTTGCGTGGAATGGGATTATCTAATTATTTTAATTTCAATATATTAAACTACCTGAATAGTTACAAAATATTTAATATCCCATCGGAATAATTTGCAGTAATTTTATCGCTTTCAAGTTTATATTTGCGTACAATCCACTGAAATCAAAATGATTTAAAAATATTCAGACTCCGTTGACATTTTTTTTGTTTCTGAAATATTGGGTATTCTCGCCAAAATCAAACTATTTAACATTAAAACAAGTAGTTTTAGATAGGTTTTTTTAATTTCGAAGTAATTAATACCGATTACTATTTTAAGTGCCTAATAATTCTATTTGCAAATAAAGCCACTTTAAATATGTTTCGGAATTATACATTTACTAAACAGTTCATTTCAAAATTAAATTGGTATAACTAATAAATCTAAAATTTATTCTAATGAAGACAAAAACCTATCTAAGCCTTTCGTTCATGATGTTTCTTGAATTTTTTATTTGGGGAGTTTGGTTTGTAGGGGCTGGAAATTACCTCTCGACACTTGGATTTCAAGGGGAAGAAATTGGCCGTGCAATGAGTACACTTGCCTGGGGCTCCATAATTGCAGCTTTTTTTGTTAGCCTCATTGCCGATAAATATTTTGCCGCCCAAAAACTAAACGGGATCCTGCACCTGATTGCAGGAATTTTAATGTTCATTGTTGCGCAAATTACCGATCCAACTTTACTGTTTTGGGTACTTCTTTTATACATGATTTGTTATATGCCAACCATAGCACTTGCCAATACCATTGCTTTGCATCATACGCCGAATGCCGGTAAACAGTTTCCAAGGATCCGTGTTTTGGGAACAATCGGATGGGTATTTGGAGGGATATTAATTAGTTTCCTTGATTTGGAAGTGGGACCAATCCCGATGATAATGGCCGCCGGTGCTTCAATATTATTGGGTGTTTTTAGTTTTTTCCTGCCGAATACACCTCCACAGAAAAAAGATTCCAAAATAAAATTCAAAGATATTATCGGCTTAGACGCACTTAAATTAATGAAGGATCGTTCTTTTGCTATTTTAATTGTTGCCACTTTATTGATTTCAATTCCGTTTGCCATGTATTTTCAGTACATAAATATGTCGATGAACGAGGCCGGAATTAAAAATGTTACAGGTTTAATGTCGATGGGGCAAATGTCGGAAGTTATTTTTATGTTGCTGATGCCTTTGTTTTTTGTACGTTTGGGAATAAAGCGAATGCTACTTATGGGAATGTTTGCCTGGGTAATTCGATATGTTTTGTTCGCTTTTGGGAACGATGCAGAATTAATTTCTTTTTTCTATATCGGGATAATATTACATGGGATATGTTACGATTTCTTTTACGTAACTGCACAAATTTATGTAGATAAAAAGGCACCTTTAAATTTACGTGCAAGCCTTCAGGGATTATTAACATTTATTACTTACGGCGTAGGCTGGCTGATTGGCACCAACCTGAGCGGCTGGGAGTTGCAACGTTCTCAGATTATGGAAGGAAATCAGGTGGTTGGGCACAACTGGCAAAGTGTAATGTTGGTTCCGGCAGCTCTGGCATTAATAATTGCAATCCTTTTTATCATTTTCTTTAAAGATGAAAAAGAGAAAATAAAAGCCGATATTGAGACAATTATTTGAGAGAGTTAAAATTGGTTACACTACGAAAAGTGATTTTTTTCGTCGTTGCGAGAACCTACCTAATTTTATTAGGCATAATGAGATAATAACAGAAATTCCAAAATACGAGTTTCAAATTTCAAATAAATTCCAAATTAATAAAATCCTAAATTCCAAATTCTTTAAAATGGATTAGTTTTGAAAATTTTATTTTTTGAGATTTGTATTTTTGATATTTGGTAATTCTTTATGATACAATATTTTACATAATTCTGTCACTGGTACGCAGTGAAATAATCTCAACAAACACATTTACAGAGTTATAAAAATATTTCATATTCGCAATTACGAACATTTTGGCTTTTTAATGTAGGCTCATAATTCATCTTAAAATGCAATATTTTTGCTGGCCTAACATTATATTTGCAAAGTTGCCATTTTAGCACCATTTTTTTATTCAGTTACATTGTTTATTTTTAAGCTTCATTAAATACAACAAATCATGCAAAATTTCAAAATCGATTCAAGAAGACAGTTTATCAAAAAAATGATAGCTCTTTCGGTTGCAGCAGGTTTTTATAGCGGTTCAAACTCTGTGGCGGCAATGATAAATTCGCTTGCGAAAGGTGAAATGCCAAAACGGCCTTTTGGGAAGACTGGTTATAACATTGGCCTTTTTAGTTTAGGTGCACAGGGTACTGTTGAAATTCCGGGAAGGGAAGAAGATGCACTGGCAATAATTAACCGTGCCTTGGATCTTGGTGTTAATTACATCGATACTTCGGCTTATTACGGGCGAGCAAAAGAGGGTGAAGATCAACTGCCATTGCAGGGAACAAGCGAACGATACGTTGGGCAGGTTTTAAAAACAAGAAGGAAAGAGACGTTTATTGCTACAAAAACACACGACCGTTCATATGACGGTGCAATGCGGCATTTGGAAAAATCGTTAAAAAATCTTCAGACTGACAAAATCGATTTGTGGCAAATTCATAATGTAAAAAGTAAAGAAAAGGAAGATATCGATAAAATTTTTGCTGACGATGGGGTTTTAAAAGCCATGAAAAAAGCAAAAGAAGAAGGAATCGTAAAATTTCTCGGAGTTACCGGGCATGAATCGCCAGACCAGCTTCGAATACTGATTGAAAGATTTCCTTTCGATACAATTTTAACTGCAATAAATGCCGCAGATAAACATCACGATCCAGTAATCGAAAAATTATTGCCAACTGCTGTTGAAAAAAATGTTGGTATTGTAGCAATGAAAATCCCCGCACGCGACAGGATTTTTTCCAAAGGCGGGATAATTACAATGAAACAAGCTTTGGAATATGTTTTTACTTTCCCGATTAGTACAGCGATTGTTGGAATTGATAATCTGAAAGAATTAGAAGAAAATGTACAGATTGCCAAAAATTTCGCGCCATTAACCGAGGACGAATTGCTGGCCATCGAAAACCTGACAAAACCACATTATAAAGATTTACAATTTTTTAAAGGTTTATCCGATTGGCCAAAAGATTGGTAGAATTATTAGTCTGAAATGTTATTTTTCAAGAAAATACCTCAACTGGTCGAGCATAATCGGAACATCCTCTTTATCGATTCCCTGATTTAGCAAATGGTGCAGGTCTTCCTCAAAAATTTCGAAAAAATCTGCTTCGACAAAATCGGTTTGGGTAATTGATTTCTTGTAAAAATCGAGTGCAAATTTACGATTCCCCAAACTCCATTGAACGTGCCCCATATTCATCAGATCGTGTTTGGTGGGTTCGTCGTCAAGCAACTTCTGAAAATACTTTTCTGCCTGTTGTTTTTTTCCTGTTAAAAACGAGCACCACCCAATTGGGCGCCACACATTTTTATTTCCGGGAGATAGATATTCCACTTTAAAATAACTTTTTAATGCCTCATCAAACTGTTCCAATTCCAACAAACAATGACCTATATTTAACTGGATATTCAAATTGTCTTTGTCAAGTTTTTCAGCTTCGCGATAATAGCCCAGTGCTTTTTGCGGCTTTTTCAGGTTTCGGTAACAAAGGGCAATTTTTTTAAGGTTCCACAAACGGTTTAGCTCATACAATTCGGCTTTTAAATAAGCATTTAAAGCACTTTTGTAATCGCCCGATTTTTGGAAACAAAATGCTATTTTCTGGTACAATTCACCACTCTTTTCAATTCCTAACAGATGATTATAAATTTCGGCTGCCTCAGTAAAATGGTTTTTCACGAAATAATATTCCGCTATATTTCTTAGCATTTTCTCATCTTCTTTGAGAATATCGCCCAAAGCAATTTTATTATGAAAATCGAAGCGCCAGCTAAAAATGTCCTCAAAATCGTGTTTTTTCGGATGAAGTTTATAGAACCTGTACAAATCCTGAATGTATTGATTTGACACAAATTCGGCCTCTCTTCCGGGTGTTGTCAATTCTTCGTCTTTACCAATTTCAAGAAACTGATCCATTTCGGCCTTCATCCCGGCAGCCATAAATTCGCGGTTTTCTTTTGGCAGTTTCTGAATGCTGAAGCAAAATGAATGTTTATCTGAATTGCACAAAATAGGGGCACTGTCGATTGCTTCCACAAAGCGGCGGTTAACCGGATCTGAAATATCTATCAGCGAACCGATTTCAGGGTTTTCGGTAAAAAACGGGATAAACCAGTTTGAAAATTCACTAAAAAACGGGAACATTTTCAGCATAGAAAACGAAGCCATAAAAACATCGGCACCTTCCATTTGCAATTCCGAAAACTCTTCCATTTTATTCATCAAACCCGGCGAATCTTTAAAAATCTCGCCCCATTCCGGATTTTTATCATCGCTTAGCCCGTCGTCCATTAAACTGTCAAGATTAATTTTGTCTTTCAAATTTGGGCTAATTTTAATCATCTCAGGAATAATCTCATCCTTAATTTTTTGCTGGATTTTTTCCGTTTCCTTACTTCTGATAAACTGGACAATAATCCATTCAAGGTTTTTTTTGAATTTTGACCCGTCGTTTAAAATATGAAGCCTGCCCGTTATTTCCGGGTAAAAAGGCAACCTTAAATCAAACTTGTACAGGTTGATTAACAAACCAACAAGTGCCCGCTGATTAATCTCCTTTTCCTCCAATTCACAGGCATCAAAAAGAAGGTTAAATTTTTCTACGGCAAAAAACCGTTGCAAACTAATTGTTAAAGCCGAAATAATTAACGACTTGTAGGAAACCAAAATTAAGGGGCTTAAAATGAACTTTTTCAGAAATTTAATTTCAGTAGAATTCAAATTATCACTAAACCAAATGTGGTGAAACAAGGTAATTATTTGTTGTTGATGATTTTTTGCATCGCCCTTTTCTGCCCCACTTTTAATATCGGCATCGTTTACAAGAGAGTGTAATTCCTTTTGGAGATAGAAATCTTCCAACCCGGTAAAATAAGCATCGAAATCGGTAATAAATTTATTTCGAAAATCCCTTTTTCCCGCGTATTCAAACGAAACATAATTTTTAAAACGAATATTCTCATAAACATTATCAGTAAGTTCAAAAACCGATACGATTAAATGACGATACACTTTTTGCCTTTCTGGATCACGGATTCCCTCAAGGGTATATTGTAACATGTAATGATAAGTTTGCTCAAGTGTCCGCCATTCATCTAAATAAATAAACAAATCATTTTCAGAAATTAATTTTTCCAAAAGATCGAATGCCGGCTTTAGTTTCCGTCCTGAAAGGTTTTGGCAAATTTCGTCGTATTTTACATCAATTTCCAGATTGCTCATGTTTTTTTGTTCTGGTTCAAAAATAGCTGAAAAAAAAGTGGCAGTCAAATTAAATAACTTATACATATAAAATCTGAAGCAGGGCTTTAATATTTTAATAAGGTATTAGCGTCTCAAATTTTTGGGTTTGTTGTTGAAGTCTGTTTAAAGTTTACTGACAGGAGACTATAGAAAAAAATGGGATGTTGCTGATTTAAATTTAGATACAGGAAATAAGAAAGTCGCAGTTTTCAGTCGCAGTTTTCAATGGGAAGAAGGAAAAAGGGAGCAGGGAGCGGTGAGCGGTGAGCTTGGATCAAGTTGAAGTAGCTGTTTTAGATTTCGAAAATATGGAATAAGAAAGTCGCAGTTTTCAGTCGCAGTTTTCAGTGGGAAGAAGGAAGCAGGGAGCAGGGAGCGGTGAGTGGTGAGCTTGGATCACCTTGAAGTAGCTGTTTTAGATTTCGAAAATATGGAATAAGAAAGTCGCAGTTTTCAGTCGCAGTTTTCAGTCACAGTTTTCAGTGGGAAGAAGGAAGACAGAAACACAAAGCACAAGGCACGATGCACAAAGCGAGGAAACAAAAATGACAACAAATGACAATTTCGAGTGCAAGCGGCCAGCAGGGAATTGCAATTCTATTTTCAGTGCCACACAAAAAAAGAGAAAAGAAATGTTCGGCAAGTAAAAATATCCGGGTGTCTATTTTTTCTTTTTAGATTTAAATTCCAACCAGTATTTTTCGATATCTTCTAAAGTTTTTCCTTTTGTTTCGGGCATAATTTTCCAACCAATCCACAAAGTTGGGATACAGAAAAGAGCAAAAATCCAAAATGTAAATGCCGGTCCAATATTATCGAGCGACAGCGGGATAAACTGGCCAATTGTTGATGTGCCAATCCAGACTGCCATTGTTGCAATCGACATTGCCCTGCCACGAATCCTTGTGGGGTAAATCTCGGAGAGGATAACCCAGACCACTGGGCCCAGCGAAAATGCAAACGAAGCAATAAAAATGAGTATTAAACTTAAAAGAAAAATACCTTCGGCTTTTCCCAACATAAACAATGTCCCAATGGCGATTAACGAAATAAACATTCCCATGGTCCCGGTAATCAGGAGTGGTTTCCTGCCGAATTTATCGATCTTCCAAATTGCCAGAAGTGTAAACAACATATTAATTGCACCTATTAAAACCTGGCTGCCCAAAGCATCGCTCAAACCAAAACCCGCCTGCTCCATTATTCGCGGGCCATAATAAATTATTGCATCTATTCCGGTAAATTGTTGCAAAACAGCCAACGAAACGCCAAGAAAAAGGGCAAGTTTAATTCCGGGATCGAGGATCAGGTTTTTCGATTTCTTTTCTAATTCAATCGAATCCCTGATTTCTTTTATTTCCTGTTCGGCTTCTTCCTCGCCACCTGCTTTTAAAAGGATTGTTTTTGCCTTGCCTCGATGTCCTTTTATTACCAGCCAACGAGGACTTTCTGGCACTGTTATCAACAGAATTAAAAAAGTTAATGCCGGAATTGATTCCATCCCCAACATGGCACGCCAAACTTCAGTTTTAAATACCAGTGTCAGTTTATTACTGATAAAAAATTCCTGCCCCAAAGATTGGTTAAGCAACCACGCATTTATAAAATAAGATCCCAAAATCCCCACGGCAATTGCTAACTGGTAAAGTGCAACCAACCTCCCCCTGATTTTTGGTGGCGATATTTCGGAAATATACATTGGCGATAACATGGATGCAATTCCAACACCCATTCCACCCAACATACGGTACAAAATAAGGGTTGAGAATGAATTACTAAATGTGCAGCCTATCGCGGAAATAGTAAATAAAATAGCTGCTAAAATCAGCACTTTTTTACGGCCGTTTTTATCGCTGAGCCATCCTGCAAACGATACGCCAATAACACACCCCACCAAGGCAGAACTTACATACCAGCCTTCCATTGCGGCATTTAAAACAAATTGCGAACGAACCATCGAAAGTGTACCGGAAATAACTGCGGTATCGTAACCAAATAATAATCCACCCAAAGAAGCCGTTATTGTCAGCCACCAGATAAAAGCCAAATTTTTATTTTTTACCATTGATTTTTTTTTACAATTATTCAATTACATTAAAAATTCCATTTAAGCGGATATCTTCTGAAGAACTTCCAATCATTACTTCAAACCCGCCGGGTTCAACAATCCAGTCTAAATATTTATCCAACATTTTGAGTTCTTGAAAACCTAATTCAAATGAAACTTTTTTTGATTCTCCAGGTTCAAGATTTATTTTTTCAAATCCTTTTAACTCTTTTACCGGACGGACAACACTACTTAGTTTATCGCGGAGGTACAACTGAACAACTTCGCCACCGGCTATTTCACCCGTATTTTTCACCTCACACGAAACTGTTGTTATTCCATATTTCCCGATCGGATTAGCAGAGAAGTTTAGCTCGCTGTATTCAAAAGTTGTGTAACTCAGGCCAAAACCAAATTCATACAATGGGGACGGCTCTTTTAAATCAGAATATGGATTTCCCCAGCCTTCGTTTAACCAGTAACTTTTCGATGGTTTATAGTTGTAATAAACAGGTAACTGCCCGGCATGCCTCGGAAAAGTAACCGGGAGTTTCCCGCTGGGATTTACATCGCCAAACAAAACATTTGCCACGGCTGTGCCGCCCTTTTCACCGGGATTCCAGGCTTCAACAATAGCCTGGATATTTTCGGCCACCCAATTTATTGCCAGGGCCCTTCCGTTAATTAAAACCACAATAGTTGGTGTCCCGGTTTCATAAACTTTCCTGACTAACTCTTTTTGAAGTCCGGTCAATTCGAGTGTTGCAACATCGTAACCTTCTCCGCTTGTACCTTTTTTATCTTTTGTTTTCCATTCGTTTTCCCCTAAAACAACTATTGCAACATCCGATTTTTTAGCTGCTTTAACGGCTTTGTCAATTTCATCCAAACCGGTTCCGACAACATTACAACCTTTAACATAATTTACCTTTGCCCCGACGTTTAACTTATTTTTAATTCCTTCTAAAACAGTTTCAATATCTTGTAAAATTACCAGCGAAGTATAATCTCCCAACTGGTTTTTTTCATCGTTGGCATTTGGACCGATTACCGCAATTGATTGCAAATTTTTACTTAATGGAAGTAATTTGTTTTCGTTTTTCAATAAAACTATTCCTTCCTGTGCCGCTTCTAAGGCTAGATTCTGATGCCCGGTATTATTCGAAATTTCAAGGGCTTTTTCTACGTTAACAAAAGGCTTATCAAATAATCCCAATTCAAATTTTTGTTTCAAAACCCTTCTCACCGAACGATCGATAATTTCCATCCCAACCTTGCCTTCGTTGACATTCTCAATCATTTCATTCAAATAACCTTGCCTGAAATAGATGCTGATATCCATTCCGGCAATGGCAGATAAAGCAGCAGCTTCTTTAATAGTTTCTGCCAAACCTGTGTAATTTAAAGTGTTTACACCGTGCCCTTCGCTTAAAACCAAACCTTTAAAATTTAACTCTTCGCGCAAAATACCGGTAAGAATATCTTTTGAGCTGTGTGCCGGGATACCATCCATAGTTGGATAAGTAGCCATAACACCCAATGCACCGGCTTCTTTTATTCCGGCTTCCCATGGCGGGAGAAAAACCTCGCGCAATGTCCTTTCCGAAATTTCCATGGCACCACGTTCTAAACCGCTAACCGGTTCACTTTGCCCCGGGAAATGGCATAAACCTGCGACTACTTTGTTGCTGCCCGAAACATCATTTCCCTGAGTTCCCTTAACAATTGCCCGTGCATATTCGGCACACATAAAAGGATCTTCGCTGTAACCTTCTTGATTTCTCCCCAAACGGGGATCGCGGAGCGGTTCAATTACAAGTGTAAACAACTGATGGATTCCCACGGACCTCGCTTCTTTAGCTGCGGCAGAATAAACGTTTTCTACAAGATTAACATTCCATGTACTACCCAAGGCCGGTCCTTCGGGAAAAATAGTAGCACCGGCACACATTAAACCGTGTGTTCCTTCCTCGGTTACCAAAAGTGGGATTTTTAGCCGCGTTTTTTCCAGGGCAATTTTCTGAAATTCATTGTGCAAAGCTGCCTGCTGGCCAGCGCCTTCCTGCATAATCTGATTTGAAACTGAAAAAAAACCGCCAATGGGACCAATGTCTTCAGTTTGTGTACCTTCCGCAAAATTCCGGCAACTTTCCATCCTCTCTTCAATACTATTTCCCAATTCCTTTCCCCTCGATCCCGGCACAAAATTTAATTGCCCAATTTTTTCTTTCAGGGTCATTATCGAAATTAATTCCTCAATCCGTTGATCATCAGTTAATACAGGGTTCTGATATTGAAGCATTTCTGAAAATGAAAAATCGCCCCTTTTTTCCCTGACATATTTTGCAATAGAATGTACATTATCAATCCAAATTTCATTCGCCGGATCAAGTGCATATTTACAAATTGCCTCAAGCGTAGTTAACAAAGTAGTTTGATCGCCACCTTCGTCCATTTCATGGCCCGCCAAAACAAGCCAGCTACCTGTTGCTTTTGCTTTATCGATTAGAATTTTAATTTGTTCGAAACTTTTACCGTCCATTTCCATTCCGGTAATTTGCGCCATGTCGCAATACACCGGGTCGTTTGGGGCCTCCGCCATCCAGGTACGGCCCGATTCAAACATGGAAGAAATTAGCGGAACCAGGCTTTTTGTTTCTTTTGCTTTTCCAATAAAAGTTTGTCCACACGGATATGCATAAGAATTTGGTGTAAGTCCCAACAAGTTTTTAATAATTTGTGTTGCTGAATCTAATTCGGAATACATATCATGCAAAGTATAATCTTCGATTGCCCTGCTCCTTGCCCAGCTAAAATTTCCGGAGCAGGGATGGACAACGGAATGATTACCAATTTCGTGTCCATTTTTAACGGCTTTCTGCCAACCGTCAATCCGCTTTTCCATATTGTCGGGCGAAACGTAAAACGTAGCTTTTACATTGTATTTATCGAGTACTGGAATCCCTTTATCAATTTGGCTTAAACGCGCGTCGTCGAAAGTGAGGCTTAAACTCATCTTTTTTCCGGCCGGCCATTGGAATTCGGCGCTGCTTTCCGAAGCAGAATATCTTTGATACGATTGTGCACTCAATTGTGTAAAGGAAATTCCAGAAAACAGAAATAGTAATACTAATATCCTCATAACAGTTTATTTAAGTGAAAATGAAAAAAGATATGTTGTTAGATCACAATCGACAAGCCCAAATTATAAACCCGTCCAACTTTTGACTAATAAATTACTATAACCAAAATATCAATATTCAAATCTGTTTTGAACATTTTTACATTGATTTTTGGAATTTATCCGTCCGTAGCCCAAAAAGTTTATGATTCGGTTTTTTGTTATTTGGTATTTCACCTGTTTTTAATTTTCTGTTTTTAATGGTTCTCGGTCAGCTGACGAAGAACTCGCTTTTTAATCATCTTCGTTTGTGTCCATCAATCGACGCTTGCTCGTTTCATTTCAAAAATTGCGGACAATATTTACAGTCACTTATTTCGATTCTAAGAGTAAGTCGCAAGTTTTTGTAAATGCTTTTTTAATCAATGTTTTATGCTCGTCGCTTAATTTTGAAGCAACACAAAACAAGGTTGTTCTTTCAACAAAACTATCTAAAACAGGAAGAGTTCCTTTCTCGTATTTATAATCTTTTGCAAATTCGTTTTCCTGCAATTCCCAAACAGAATGATGTCCGCAAAATGATTTTTTACCTACTAATGCCGTTATGTTTGAATAAATGTGCAATCCCCAGTCGAGCATGTGCACCGGGTAATATCCTCCCTGGCGGACTTTGATCCCATTTTCAATTAAGCCATCCCTGAAATTAAATGCCATTTCTTTTGTATCAAAAATCATTTTCAGGAAACCACCGCTGTCGCCCGAAGGATCAGCCACATATCGGGTACTTATTCCTTTATAACCAGAAATTATTTCAATTAGCTGGTATTTAAAATTGCGCATTGAAGAAGTGATCAATCCAATTTTTTTAAGTTGTACACGAACAATTGCTGCTGTAACTTCACTCATCCTGCAACCGATTCCCCAAAACTGGTAGTCTTTATTTTCGATATCCAAATTACCTTCTTCGTCTTTTGTGTATCCTAAATCGTGAACTGCAAATGCTTTTTTGTACAATTCTTCTGAATTGGTTACCACTGCCCCACCCTCGCCAGCAGTAATATTTTTATTTATTTGAAATGAGAAAATTGAAATATCACCAAACGAACCAGCCATTTTTCCAAACTGCGAAGCTCCGCTTGATTGGGCACAATCTTCTAAGAGCAAAATATTATTTTCTTTACAAATTTCGGCTACTTTTTTAACCTGCCCCAAAACACCGCCCATTGGAACCATGATTACGGCCTTAGTACGTTTTGTAATTTTTTGTGCCAAATCCCCCGGATCCATGTTAAACGAGTTGTCAATATCTACCAACACAGGGATTGCACCACTTCGCACGACCGCACTAACCGTTGACACCCAAAAATATCCGGGCAGCAAAACTTCGTCGCCAGGGCCAACCCCCATTGCAGCAATTGCACATTGTAAGGCAGCAGTACCATGAGATACCCCAAGGCAATATTTTGCGCCAATGTACTCAGCAAATTCTTTTTCCAACTGTTCAACTTCGTGTTGAAAATCGAGCCCATAAAAGCGAAAAGGTGATTGTGCACGAACAATGCGGGTTACCGCCTCAACTTCCTGTTCGTCGTAATGTAATGCCCCGGGCCACTCCTGGGGGAGATCTAAAGATTTGTCATCCGTTTTACTCATGATTTAGGTTTTTTTTAGACTTACTATTAAATGATGAAAAATGTAATTTCAATATCTAATGGAGCAATTTATAAATAAATTATGATAAAGGCAATTAAAATAGAAATGTGTATAAAGCACTTTCAAATTGTATTCTTAAATAGAGAGGGAATTATATTACCAGGATTTTCTGTAGCTTATTTAATGCTACTACTCAGCAGGACAACGAAAATCTAAATCGTTAGTTATCAACCCGTTTTGTCATGATTTTTGTTCAAAAAAAACAAAAATCCCGCCAAAACTACCGAAATTTACAATATTCAACCCCAAGCCAAAGCATGGGACTATTGATAATCAACACATTAGGACTGCTGAGTAGTAACTATTTAATTTTATATTCAAATTAAAAAAGAATGTTGCGCTAAAATTGAAGCTTTTTAATTCGATGCTGGCTTGAATTAAATCAGCAAGAGAAAAAAGCAGGAAATAAATAAATTTTTGTGCAGTCGGGTATTTTTTTTGTTAAGCTACAAATTGCTGCTATTTTTTGCATAATTTGCGGCCAATCACTAAACTTTACAAATAAATTATAAATATGGGCAGATCGTTGAAACGTTTTTCAGACTTCAAAGTCAGGTCGAAAATATTTACACTTACCGGTATATTAATTGCCAGTCTGGTATTTATGGCGTTTGCAACAAAACTAATGTTCAATTCAAGCAAAATCCTGACCATCCTCGCCAACGAAGAACGTGTTTTTAGCCAATATTTAAAATCGGGAATTGATGAATTTTATCATTTTGAACTGTCGGGAAATACCGAAGACTTAGACAAAGCTTTGGCAAGCCTGAAAAAGGCCAATAAAATGTCGTTTGCTTTTGCACGGATAGATAGTATCGTGAATATTATGCCCCGCCAGGAATGGACACTTTATTTTTTTAATGTATTTAAAGAAGGTTTAAACGGCGATATCGGGAAGGCCGAATTTATGGGCGACAAGATAAAAGTGCTAACAAAATTAAATAGGAAAAGACATAAAGAAATTCAAAATATTGCATGGGATAGTTATTTATTAGGAGAAAATATTGTTTCGTTAATTGAAAGGTACAACGAAAACAAAACTTCAGTCAAATTGAATTCCCTGCAGATTGAATTTAATAAAGTACATACATTAACAAACAACTTAGGCGATAAAATCTATTCATTAAACGATTATATATCAAAATCAATAGTTCTGCTATTAATTTTTCTTGTAGTGCTGCTTGCCACTTTTACTACAATAGTTACATCCAATATTTCAAAATCAATTTCGGAACCAATAAAAAAACTTACTGAAAACTTTAAACAGATTGCTTCAGGCAACCTAACAACAACAATCGAAATTGACACAAAAAACGAAATTGGCGAATTATCAATAGCTTTTTCAAAGATACAGGAAGAACTATTGGATATTGTTTCTCACTCGAAAAAAGTTGCGGAAGGTAATTATGGCGCACAACTAAAACCAAAATCGGATATAGATGAATTATCGCTGGCATTGAATAAAATGGCTGCCAAACTCGACGAAACAAAAAAACTTTCTGATAAAGAGAAATGGTTGCAAAATGGATTAGGTGGCTTAGACGACCAAATGAGGGGGAATTTTACCGTTAGGGAATTAGCTGAAAACATTATAAAATATTTAAGTAAACTCCTTGAAATTGAAATAGGTGCAATTTATGTTTTTGATGAAGTTTTAGAGCATCTCGAATTTGCTGGTTCAATTGGTTTAAACAAAAAAAATATTAAAGAAATTATTTTTCCCGGCGAAGGCCTTATCGGAAAAGCGGCATTGCAAAATTCTATTCAAATTATTGATACAAAAAACAAGTACCATAAAATTTTTAGTGCAACGGGCGAAATAATACCTGAAAGGTTGTACCTGCTACCTTTACATTTTAACTCGCAAATACAGGCGGTTATTGAACTGGCAGCAATTAACAATTTATCGGAATTAAAAATTGAATTCCTGAATTTGGCCGGTAAAAGTATTTCGGTAAACCTTAGTGCTGCGGTTGCAAGGTTCAGGTTTAATGAAATATACGATAAAACACAAGAGCAAAAAGAAAATCTTCAGGTTCATGAAATAAAACTTAAAAACACGATTGATGAAATGAATAAAATTCAATCGGAGTTAATACAAGAAAAATTATTGATTGACACACTTCTTGAAAACATTCCCGACACTATTTATTTTAAAGACATTGATAGTAAATTCCTTAAAGTCAGTAAATCGATGTTGGCTAAATTTAAAGCCGTTGGCAAAGAAAACTATAAGGGATTAACAGATTTCGATATACAGGATCCTGAACTTGCAAAACTAGCATACGAAAATGAACAAAATATAATAAAAACCCGAAAACCAAAAATTGGGATTGTAGAAACCCACATTAACGCAGATGGAACAAAGCGTTATGTTATTTCAACCAAAATGCCATATTTCGACAAAAAAGGAAAAATACTTGGCACTTTTGGCATTTCTCGTGACATTACAGAACTTAAAAATCTTGAAATTGAAATAAAGGAACAAAACGAAAAGCTTCATGCCCAGCAAGAAAAACTCAAAACAACAAATGAAGAGTTAAGGGTTCAGGAAGAAGAGCTAAAAGTTGCCAACGAAGAATTGGCCGAACAAACAACAATCCTGACCGAAAGTGCAAAAAGCCTTCAAACCCAACAAGAAGAATTGAGGGTTTCGAACGAAGAACTGGAATATAAATCGGAGCAACTCGGATTACAAAAAAAGGACATTGCCCTTAAAAACGAAAAGCTAATAAAAACACAAAAAGAACTGGAGAATAATGCAAAAGAACTGGAACAGGCAAGCCAGTACAAATCGGAATTCCTCGCCAATATGTCGCATGAATTACGTACTCCGCTAAACAGTATGTTAATCCTCTCAAAATTATTGGGCAACAATAAAAAAGGGAATTTAACTGACGATCAGATAAAATCGGCAAATATAATTTACAAAAGCGGGAAAGACCTCCTCGACCTGATTAACGAGATCCTTGACCTATCGAAAATTGAAGCAGGAAAAATGATTTTCGAATTTGCCAACACTTTGGTTGAAGATATAAAAACAGAGATTATCTATGGATTTAAACCAGTTGCCGAAAATAAAGGATTGAACTTTGAAATTAACCAGTCGGATAGTTTCCCAAAAGTTATTTATACAGACAAACAGCGTTTAATGCAAATAATTAAAAACCTACTTTCGAATGCATTTAAATTTACAAGTTCAGGCAGTATAAAAGTAAACCTGGGAATACCTTCAGTAGAAACAAAGTTTCAAGCTAAAAAATTAAATAGCAAAAATTCTTATTTCATTTCTGTTGAAGATTCTGGTGTTGGAATTCACCAAAGCAAGGTCGATGAAATTTTTGAAGCATTCCAGCAGGCCGACGGAAGCACATCCAGAAAATTTGGAGGCACGGGTTTAGGGCTTTCTATTTCGAAACAATTGACCCGTGTTTTAGGTGGTGAAATACATGTTGAAAGCAGCGAAAATATTGGTTCTGTTTTTACTGTTAACCTTCCCTTCGATTTGGAATTGGACGATACCCAAAACATTAATAAAGACAAAGAAAAATTAACTTTGGCAAATACCAAAAAACCAAATAAAAAGTTTATAAAAGAAAGCAATAATGACGTTCAAAGAAAGATTGAAATAGAATTACCTGTCTTTATCGACGATGATCGGGATTCTTTATTAAACAGGTTAATGGTACTAATTATTCATTCTGAAAAAGAAAAAGCCAGCCAATTGCTAAAACGGTGCAATAACAGAAAATTTAATGCTGTAGCCTCCATTAACATTGTTGATGGAATAATGCTGGCAGAAAAATATTCCCCAAAAGCAATAATAATTTCTGCTGAATTACATGATCCAAAAGAATTTAATAAACTAAAGAAAAATAAATTTACAAGCGACTTGCCTGTTCATCTTGTTTCAAGGATTGAAGACAATACCCTGGAAGAACTTGAGGAACTAAAAACACCCGCCTCTGAAGAATTTAAAATTTTTTCAAAAAATATTGAAAACAAACTTAACACCGAATTCAACCAGGTTTTAGTAGTTGAAGACGACCCGGCAACTTTAGAAGCAGTCCACATGCTCCTTGAAAATAATAACATAATTATCCACGAAGCAAAAACAAGTCAACAGGCTTATGATTTGATTTCTACCAAAACTTTTGACTGCGTAATCCTCGATTTAAGATTACCCGATTTTTCGGGACAAGATTTATTAAAAAAACTAAATGCTGAAAATATCACAATCCCAAATGTAATTATCCATACAGCAAGGGAACTTTCGAAAGAGGAACTTCGTGAACTAAATAAATATTCCGATTCAATTGTAATAAAAGGGGTCAAGTCTGACGAAAGGTTAATGGACGAAGTATCGCTGTTTCTACATCAGGTTGCAGATTCATCAAAAACAACACAGCCATCAACCCCAAATGATTTTGACAATAGGGGTTACAAGGGTAAAAAAGTATTATTGGTTGACGATGACATAAGAAATATCTTTGCCCTTGTCCAGATACTTGAAGAAAAAGAGCTCGAAATTATGGAAGCTGAAAACGGTGAAGTTGCCATAGAAGTTTTAAAAAACAACACCGACATCGACCTTGTAATAATGGATATTATGATGCCGGTAATGGATGGGTACGAAGCGATGAAGATTATCAGGGAAACACCGGGAATTGAAAATATCCCAATAATAACACTCACTGCAAAAGCGATGAGAGAAGATTATCAGAAAGCAATTGACAATGGGGCCAACGATTACATATCGAAACCAGTTGACGTGGATAAACTGTTCCAATTATTAAAAATTTGGTTATTTAAATAAATTATGGATAAACCAAAAGTACTCATCGTTGACGATTTAATAGAAAACCTGATTAGCCTGGAGATGATACTCGAGAGCTTTGATATTACTTTGGTAAGGGCAATGTCGGGCATGGAAGCTTTAAGACAAACATTAAATGAAGACTTTGCTTTAGCAATCCTCGATGTTCAAATGCCGGGAATGGATGGTTACGAAACATTATCGTTAATGCGAAAACGGAAAAGGACAAAATACTTACCGGTGATTTTTGTATCGGCCATCCACCAAAGTGATTTGCATATTATCAAGGGAATTGAAACAGGGGCAGTTGATTTTATCCCAAAACCAATTATTCCAGAAATATTAATCGGGAAAGTAAGAATTTTCTTAGACCTTTATTTTCAAAAACAGAAATTAAACCATCTTCTGAAACAACTTGAAAAAAACAATAAACAACTTGATGTTCAACGAATAAAAGCAGAAAATGCCACCCGGACAAAAGCAATGTTCCTGGCAAATATGTCGCACGAAATAAGGACACCATTAAACGGGATAATTGGAATATCAAAAATACTGGATGAAGAAACAAACTTAAACCAAAGACAAAAGGAGCTTACTGAAATTTTATCGGCTTCGGGCGAAAATTTATTAAATATTGTTAACAATATACTCGATTTTTCTAAAATTGAATCTGGTCAAATACAACTTGAAAATATTGAATTCGAAATTTCGGATGTTATTTTTTCTATTGTAAAATTATTAAAATTTAATGCTGATAAAAAAGGCCTAGATATAATTGTTGAAATTGACAAAGATATTCCTAAAAAACTTTTTGGCGATCCACTCCGTTTAAACCAGATAATAACCAATTTAATTAACAATGCCATTAAATTTACAGAAAAGGGCATTGTAAAAGTATCGGTTGGTATTGTGAAAAAAGATATTCAAAATATTGAGCTGATATTTAAAATAATTGACACAGGTATTGGTATTTCTGAAAAAGGAAAGAAAAAACTTTTTAAGGATTTTTCTCAAACCGAAAGTTCAACAACACGTAAATACGGAGGTACCGGATTAGGGCTTGCCATTTGCAGTCAGCTAACAACTTTAATGAATGGCGAAATTAGTGTGAACAGTATTTTAGGTAAAGGTGCAGAATTCTGGTTTAAATTAAATTTTGAATATAATATGGAAAAAAAAGAAGAAAATAAGCTCAGGGACCTTGAAATTCCAAAGAACCTGAAAATTTTATATGCCGAAGACAATCCGATAAATCAAAAGGTAACCTTACTACATCTTAAATTATTAGGTTTTAATTGCGATATTGCCAACCATGGCATTGAAGCTTTTGAAATGTATAAAAAAAATAATTACGACTTAATTTTAATGGATATGATAATGCCCGTATTAGACGGAATAGGGGCAAGCCGGAAAATCAGGAATTACGAAGAAATCAATAAAATTACAAAACCCGTTTATATAGTTGCCGTAACGGCGAATACATATTCTGAAGATAAACAAAAATGTTTAGAGGCCGGGATGAACGATTTTATTAGCAAGCCTTTTAACAGGGTTGAACTGAAAATTATTTTACATAATGCCATCCGGGACTAAACATAAAAATTATGATGATTCATTTTATGACCAGGGAAACAGCGACATCCTGGAAATTGAATTGAACTTGTTGTTACAGGCAATTAACCTGAAATATGGCTATGATTTTAGAAATTACAGCATAACCCACCTAAAAAGACGGATACTACACCGTTTAAAAATAAGCGGGTTAAATACAATTTCCGAATTACAAAACAAGGTACTTTGGGATAAAAATTTTTACGGGATTTTTCTTCAGGACCTTTCGATAAATGTAACTGAAATGTTCCGCGACCCGGAATTTTATTTAATGTTCCGCACAAAAGTAATACCCATTTTATCCACCTACCCGCATATTAAAATTTGGCAGGCAGGGTGTTCAACCGGCGAAGAAGTTTATTCATTAGCTATTATACTTCAAGAGGAAAACCTGCTAAACCGAACGCAAATTTACGCCACCGACTTTAACAAAAGTGTTTTAGAAATAGCAAAACATGGCATTTACAATAAAAAAGAGATGGAATTATATTCCAGAAATTATCACGATTCTGGAGGGAAAAGAAATTTAGCAGACTATTATACATCAAAATACGGATCGGTTTTGTTTGATAAATCGCTGGCAAAAAATGTGGTTTTTGCCGACCATAATTTAGTGACAGATGGTGTATTTGCAGAAGTAAACCTGGTATTCTGCCGTAATGTTTTAATTTATTTTGATAAAATATTACAAAATAAAGTGTTGGGCTTATTTTCAAAAAGCCTTGCGAAAAGGGGATTTTTGTGTCTTGGAACAAAAGAAAGCCTGGGATTTTCCGACCACGAAAATAATTTCTCCGTAATAGACAAAGAGAATAAAATCTATAAAAAATTGCAAGTTCAGAATGATTAAAGCTGTTGTCATCGGCGCATCTTATGGTGGTTTGGAAGCTATTGGGAAAATCTTGATCCAACTTCCGCCGAAATTTGACATTCCAATAATAATAGTTTTACACATTGGGCACAATACAATAAATTCATATTTAACTTCATTAAATAATAAAAGCGGGTTTACGGTAAAAGAGGCTGAAGAAAAAGAAATTATCGAAGAAAAGACAGTATATTTTGCACCTCCCAATTACCACCTCCAAGTTGAGGATGAGTTTTCGTTAAGCCTTTCAACTGATGAAAAAGTTAATTTTTCGAGGCCGGCAATTGATGTACTTTTCGAAACAGCGGCCTGGACTTTTAAAAACAAACTTATTGGGGTACTTCTAACTGGTTCAAACAGCGATGGCGCAGAAGGGATAAAAATCATTAAAAAATACGGAGGTAAAACTATCGTACAAAACCCCAAAACAGCCCTGGGAAAAACTATGCCCGATTCAGCGATAAAACTTTCTGTACCCGGCTTCATTGTTGATCTTGAAGATATTGCAGAAAAAATTTTGGAGTTAACTATGGAAAACTAAAATAGTTTGATCCTGTTTAAACGGTTTTAATCAGCGGTTTTAGGTTTATACGATTCCCTTTTTTTTACTTTACTAATACCTGCAAGTAATATTGCATTACCCGGCGCAGGTTTGGTTTTTGGATTTCCTGAACCCACGGTTGCCTGATAATCTGTGGTCCCGTGCAAACTCACCTCTTTTATAATTTTACCAAATCTTGGATTTACCCATTCATAGGCAAAAAAAGTGATCGGATTGTCTTTTTCGTTAGATGAACATTGAATTGGATCGGCCAGGTAACAATATGCATTCTGCGGCGATCCTGTTTTTCCTTCCATTCTGTCAAGGCTGTTTTCCCCACCCGGATTCCACTCCAAAATATTAACACCATACTGGATTGGGACAATTGCCTTAAATCCATCTTCATAAACAATTTCGTACCAACCTAATAAATCTGACGTGTCGAAAAAGTTTGGAATGTTATAATAAGCTTTTTGATTTCCTGCCGGAACTGCACAAGTATGTAAAAATATCAGGCTACTCACATCTTCTCCAATTGTTATACCCTTGATTTCATTTGGCTGTAGATTCTCTCCAATTCCCACAGATCCAACCGCAATTGCACAGTTTCCGGATACTGCCGACGGGTTTACAAGATTGAACACCTTCGCCCGGTTATTTATCTCACCCGATTTTATCGTATTTAAATTAACATTGAAAACTTCTGAGTTTGTTGAGAAATTAAAATGTCCGGAGATATCAATGGGGACAATGTCGTCCCCATCTTCACTGGGAATATTTACAGCACTTAAATTTGATCGTATTGAAGGCATTAATTCCCCTGCAATGGCAGCAACATCTTTTTGATCGACTGTATTTGTTGACCATAATAAATTAGCACTACCCAGAAAATCTATCATCAAATCTTTCCCAAAATTAAACTCATTTGTTGCAGCCCAGGAAGACGGGGCGCCTCCAACCACATCAATATTCTTTATCCTTTCGTCCCAATTGCTTATGTTTGGTTTGAAATTTCCGTATAACTGTTTAAATCCGAATTCATTTAATTCCATATCTTTCTCCTCATCAATCCAAAACCAGTTGAAAACCAAAATATCTTTTGGGATTGATTCCTTTACCAAAGCCGGACTTAATGCTCCGGGTTTTTGATATTTTACACCGGTAGAAGATATCCCTTCCCGCGGCCCTGCATTGCGAACACTTTCAAGTAAATGATCTCCCCACATAGCAACTTTAATTCCTTTGCCAGACATGTAATTGTAAATTTTATTGACATCCTGTGCAAACAGTTCAGAATAGTCCTTCCCTTTACAAAGCGGACAAACGTCCAATGGCATCCTCCATTCGTCATGTCCGATATGAATCATTTTCGGTTGCATCACTTCAATATATTCATCATAAACATCAAACAAAAGATCGTACGATGCCGGATTGGAAGGACAGTACGTATCGGGCCAATTATCTTCGGGATATTCCGAAAGCTCAGGGTGCCTTGTTAACAAATAATAGACGTGGGTGAGGGAAGGTATTTCAGGAATTACCTCAATGAAATTCTCATTTGCCAACTCCACAATATCCTTTATATCATCCTTTTCAATAATAAATCCATCGCCGGCATCATAATGACTCGAAGTTTTTCCTTCTCCCCTGATTCCCACAGGCCGGTTGGAACGTGAATACTGTAAATCTTTTGCAAACTCAATCCAACCTGCATTTACCTCGGGATGATTGTCAAGCCTCATGCAATTTAATTCGATGATTACTTTGTTGAATTTGTAGAGTGCCATAAAATCCCTTACGAACCTTTTGAAAAAAGCGATATTCTCTGGTCCGGGCACATATAAACGTATCGCTCTGAATGGCAGATTTGGCCAATCGCGCACCTTAACTCCCTGAATGTTTGTTCCGTTTTCAGCATCAATTAATTGACGTAATGACTGCAACCCGAAAAATGCTCCGGGATCGTCCCAGCCTGCAACAACTATTTTTTGATTGCTTACATGCAGAACATATCCTTCAGAACCCGGGTTTTTATCACTCAATTCAAGTTTGTTCTCAGAACAATACTGTTTTATTAAAAGATTGTCAGCAGCACCCAGAACTATTACTTTCCTATCTTCTGGAATATCAGTTTGCGATTCAATTTTTACAGCTATTCCATATTTATCGCTTAACTCCCGAACCAGAAAACGTGCGAGAAAAAGATCCTCTTCACTCCGGTTTTGAGGAACGATTATGGTTACAGATTCATCCAAAACAAAAACATCAGTTGTAAGTTCTATTGTTTGAGGAATTGGAAATATCAATGGTTTTTCTACTGCGATAATTGTAAGTGAAAAAACAAAAAGGAAGCAAATAATAGTTGTCAATTTTAAAATTTGTCCGAGTTTAGTTGTTGTTGTTGTTTTCATTTGTTTGAAAATTTATTAGAAAACATTAGAAAAGACAGAAGTTGGAAATCTGATGTTAGTTATCGTTGGCCAAATCATCCTCAATAGTTCGTCAGTTGATGTAAGGTCGTTTCATTTTTCGTTATTTTTTTTGAACCACATAGGCACATTAGATCACAGAACTATGTTTTTCTAATGTAAAATGTGGTTTGCAATTCTTTATAGCGACTTGCTTTATAATTTAATAGACATAATTCCAGTTCATTTTATCCTTACTTAAGTGTGCGGTTTTTCACTCGATCGATTCATTTTAATGCATGATTTTTTCTTTGTGAAACTTCCATTAAATATTTCCGGGTATGGTTAACATCTTGCAGTTTTTCTCTTTTTGCCAACCTTTCCTTTATCAATCGATTTTTCAATATAATCTTTTGCGAGTGGTACTTTACAAGCAGTTCCTCCCATATTCACATTTACTTTACCAATTTTAAGTGCTACTTCCTGCGTCTTTGCTGTTAATTCTTTAATGTAGGTTCCAACCGAAATTACAAATCCATTCATGGTGTATCGTACCCTGTTCTGTGAATTATGAATTTCCTTTACAATTGTATCGAGCAATTTATTATAAGCATCAATATCTAAATCTTCATCCTGGTGTACTGCTGCGTAGTTTGCTAAAGTTGCCCAACCTGCTGAGATAATCCGTTCTTCACCAGATGCAATCCACTTCAGGCCAAGTTCAAATCCATATTCCGTTTCAGCTGCAACCCATGGGACAGCAAATTCATTTAAATAATACCAATATGCCTGATCGACCCATTTCTCAAGTTGTTCTTTAGTAATTTTTTTTTCATCCGCCATTAATCCGGCAAGGTACATTGCATCCGAATTCCCGGTTTCATAAAGTTCCAAAGAGAGTTCGTGGTTCTTCTTTGTCTTTTTAAGTATTTTCTTGAGATCCGCTACTCTCACTCCAAAAAATGGCTCTCTTGCACCATGTTTTTTTAAAGTGTTTTTTGTGGTTTCATCTCCAAATTTTTCAAGTTCAATAAGAATTTCTTGTACTGTCATAATATTCATTTTTTACAACCAACAAAATCGGTTGATCACACATTTTCGTTTACGATTCTTGTTTACCAAACCATCTTCCCAATACGATTAATCGGGAATAAATCCCGAATCCTTTGTAAAAACAATTTTATCTATAATTGCTTTCCCACTTATATTACTAATTAACAAAGACCACTGCCCCGGATTTGCTAATATTTTGCCCGACATTTTTACCCATTGAAAATCTTTGGATTTCGATACCGGAATTTCTCCAACAAGTTTATTATTAAAATTAACATGAAGAATATTTTTATTCGATGATTGTGATTTTGCCAAAAACCACATTTCATATTCATTGGTTTCTGCCATTCCGATTGAAAATTCCAATATAGAACCAAAAGTATTTTTCTTATCTTCATTCAAAGAGATATATTTATTGCCTGCCACACTTTTATCATCTATTTTATCCACTTTTCCGTAGGAGTACGAGAAATCTTCAACTTCAATAAAATTATTGGTTTCCTCTTTCAGAAATAACTGTTTTCCTTCTCCTTCGTTTATATACTTTATTGTCACATAGT
>Ga0209249_1000550_pt1 | contig 44547 bp, 52 predicted proteins | sample SaaInlV_200m_DNA_4_FD_184653 | JGI IMG/M metagenome (GOLD analysis project Ga0209249, IMG submission 184653) | Marine microbial communities from expanding oxygen minimum zones in the Saanich Inlet - SI037_S3LV_200m_DNA (SPAdes) (version 2) | ecosystem: Environmental > Aquatic > Marine >...
TTTGTTGCTGTTATCGCAGGTACTTTTCTATATAATTATAATCCCTTAAAATTTAGAATTTGGTTTGGAGATAAATTATTCATTCTAAATAAAGTTAGTGTTTTGAAGGTGGGTCTGTTTGTTTCTTTTATGGAGGCAATGATCTTGCCAATTATGTTTTTTTTTCTTTCCCATTCCCATTCTACTATTTTATATGCTTTTTCTGGATTTTTCGCAGGAGCGATTGCCGCATTTGTTAGCTCTTTATGTTATAATCGTTTTGCTGGAAAAAGGTTTCAGATTGAATTTAGTGTCTAAATCAACAAAATCTTTATAAGTAAATATTCTACTTGTTAATCTAATGATTATTAAAAAGATTAAAGCTAAAAAAATAAAGAATTCTCGTGGTGAGGAAACCATTAAAGTTATTATCAAATCTGATATCGGTAAGGGTGAGGGTTCAACTCCAAGTGGCGCTAGTAAGGGCGTACATGAAGTTGCTGCGTTTCCTGAAGCTGGTGTAGATTTTTGTGTTGATGCAATAAATAAAGAATTAAAAGATGGTCTAATTGGTCTTGAAATTAATTGTTTTTCAGATTTAAAAAAGATTGAAGATATAATTGATTTTAAAAAATATGGTGGAAATACTGTATTGGCTGTAGAGTATGCTGTGTTAAATTCATTTGATGCTGCTTGGGAAGTTTTAGATCAAAATGCTAAACAGGTTCCTAGGCCGATTGGAAATGTTATTGGAGGTGGCGCACATATTAAAGGTAATTCATCTCCAGATTTTCAAGAGTTTTTAGTATTTTCTTTAGATTGTAATTCTTTTAGTGATGCTGTGTTTGCTAATTTTAAGATACATGATCTTGTTAGAAAGAGAATGAAAAAACTTGATGAAAATTTTAATCGTGAAACAAGTGATGAAGGTGCATGGGTAGCAGATATTTCAAATTATCAGGCTCTTGAATTATTAAGGGGTGCAATTAAAGAAGTATCTAAGGAATTTGGGTTTACAATACATATTGGATTAGATGTTGCAGCTTCTAGTTTCTATAAAGATGGAAAATATCATTATCATAATTTTTCTGATGAACAAAAAATTAAAGTTTTAACGAGTGCTGAGCAAATAAAATTTATTGGTGAGCTTATTGAAAAATATAATTTGAAATATGTTGAAGATGCTTTACACGAAGAGGATTTCGAAGGATTTGCTAAGCTTCGTAAAGAATATAGTAATAATTGTATAATTGTTGGAGATGATCTAACTACTACTAACTCTACTAGATTGGATAAAGCTATTAAGAATAACTCTATAAGTGGAATTATTATCAAACCTAATCAGATTGGCGGATTAATAGAAACTAAAAAAGTTGTTGATAAAGCGAAGGCTAACAAACTAATTTGTGCTATGAGTCACAGATCTGGAGAGACTAAAGATAAGATTCTCGGACATCTTGCTGTAGGGTTTGGTACTCAGTTAATTAAGACTGGAATCTATGGTAGTGAGAGAGAAGTTAAGCTAAAAGAGATAAAATCTATAGAGGGCCAAATTAAATTAAAAAAATATAAGTAGAAAACTTTATATAGTCCTTTTTTTCTCGTTTCTTGATATGGCAGAAGAAAATTATATGGTTCCGTTGGATAAATATTTAGAAGCCGGAATACACATTGGAACAAAGACTAGAACTAATGCGATGTCTAAATTTATTTACAAAGTTAGATCTGATGGTTTGTCTGTTCTTAATGTTGAAGAGATCGATAATAGAATTAGAATTGCTTCTAAAATGATTAGTAATTATGAATCTGGTCAGATATTAGTTGCTTGTAGAAGAGAGAATGGTTGGAAAGCTGCTAAGTTGTTTGGAAAATTAACTGGTGCAAATGTTTTCATTGGAAGATATCCACCTGGAACTTTAACAAATGTTGATTTGGAAGATTTTGTTGAAGCTAAATTAATCATTTCTGTTGATCCAATACCTGATAAGAATGTTATTGATGATGCTAAGAGATTAGGTGTTCCTGTTATTGCGCTTTGTGATACTAATAATGAAACTTCTTATATTGATTTAGTAGTTCCTTGTAATAATAAAGGTAAGAAAAGTTTAGGAATAATCTTCTGGATTTTTGCTAAAGAATTTTTGAAAGCTAAAGGGATTATAAAATCTGATGAAGATATATCAAAAACTATGGATGATTTTACAAGCATATAATTGAGTTTGCGTAGAAATTCCTTTTATAATTAATTTTTATATTTTTATTCTTCTTCACTAGCCGATTCTTCTGTATATGATGAATTATAACCTGCCATAAAACCTTCTTCTTCTGAAGATATTTCGTCAGATTCTAACTTTTCTTCACATCCACCATCGCCATAGATTGTAGTATTTTCGAAAGTTTCTTCTTCCATATTATTTGTAATATTGAGTTGTTTTTAAGCTTTTTGCATGTAAATAATAACCATAGTTTTATATAAATTTTTCAACTATCTTTTTTTATGAGAGCGAGTGTATTTGATGGAAAATATTACAAGAGAAATTTTGAGGAATTAGATAATCAAATTCGCGAATCTTTCATTTCTGATTTTGGTCCAGGAGAGTTACCCATTAAAAGGGGTGAGGGCTTGGTCAACGGAATAATAGTTCCTAACTCATTTTATTCAATTGCTGGACCTTGTTCTGCATGGGCATATAAGGGATTAGGAGAGGCTAGTTTTGCCGAAGTTTACGTTGTTGTAGGCACAAATAGTTCTAGTTTTGGTAATATGATTTCTTCTGAAAATTGGTCTACTCCTTTTGGTAAGGTCTCTGTTGATGAAGGTTTTGGAAAGTTACTATTAAATTCCCTTAGTTTTGTTCATGTGAATGATATTGCTCATAAAAAAGAGTTCAATATTGAAGTCCAGTTACCATTTTTACAGTTTGTTTCAAAAGATAAATTACATGATCTTAAGGTGTTACCTTTAATCCTTAGTAAAGATTCTGATTATGAAAGATTGAGAGATATGGGTAGGATCATTGGAGAATCTGAGAGAAATATTTGTGTTATAGCTATATCAAATCTTTCACATCGTAAAAAATTTGATAGTCTTGATGTTGAAGTAGATGCTAGGCTTGCAGCAAAGCAGCTAGATAAGGGAGCTATTAGATTAATTGAAAATATGGATAGCAAAGGATTTTATGACTATGCTACTGGAAAGGGCCTTAGTTTTGATGGAATTGGCCCAATAGTTGTTGCTATTGAAGCTTGTAAACTTCTTGGTAGCAGAAGTTCTAAGTTATTGAGGCATTATTCTTCAAGAGAAATTAATAATAATTTTGATGAAGTTATTAATTTTGGTAGTTTTATTTTTGAATGAAAAGCTTTAAAAGAGATTTGGTTCTTGTTTAATTTCTATGTTATTCGATATATTTAAAGATAATTTAATAATTGCAGATCGTGCCTTGTATAAAAAGAATGTTATGTTTAAGGTGAAGGGTTTAATGTTTACTAAACCTCTAAAGCATGGTGAGGCAATAATTCTTGAAGCTAAAGATGAGGGAATTCTCGAAACTACTTTACACATGCTATTTGTTTTTTATCCTATTGATATTCTATGGTTAGATAGTAAGAAAAAAATTGTTGATATAAAACGAGGGGTTCTTCCATTCAGACCCTGGATAGTTCCGAAAAATCCTGCTAAATTTGTTATTGAGCTGAAGTCTGGTTCGACAAAACCTCTCAAGATTGGCGATGTATTGGGGTTCAAACAGTCTAATAATTTTTAGATATATAGAAAGTTATATAAACAAACTCCTTAAGTTTTAGGGTATATGAACGTAGAAATTATTGCACTTGGTGGTTATAGTGAAGTTGGAAAGAATATGACTGCTATAAAAGTGGGAGATGAAATTGTAGTTTTAGATTGTGGATTCTATTTACCTAGTCTTGTAGAGTTTCAAGAAGGCGGAGGAAATAAAAAATATTTGACTCCTAAAGGTTTACAAAAAATTGGTGCTATTCCTGATGATACATATTTAGAGAGTAACAAAGATAAAGTAAAAGCTTTTGTGGTTTCTCATGCTCACCTTGATCATGTTGGAGCTATACCTTATGTTGCAGGAAAATATAATGCGCCAGTTATTGCTACACCTTATACTATTGAAGTTCTTCGAACTTTAGCAAGAGATGATGATGTAAAAATAAAGAATAAATTAATGCCAACAAAAACTGGTTCAATTATCAAAGTTTCAAAAAATATTTCTATTGAATTAATAAATATGACTCACTCAACAATTGATGTTGCTTCTATAGCTGTTCACACACCTGAAGGAGTTATAGTATATACTAATGATTTTAAGTTTGATAATCATCCTGTAGTTGGTAAGAAACCTGATTATAAACGATTAAAAGAGCTTGGTGATGAAGGAAATGTTAGAGCTTTAATCTTAGATTCTTTGTATTCTGCTAAGGGTATGAAAACTCCGTCTGAAAAAGTTGCTAGAGAGCTATTAAAAGATGTTATGCTTGGAGCTGAGAATAAAGGCCATGCAATTTTCATAACTAGTTTTGCAAGCCATATGGCTAGATTGAAAAGTATGATCGATTTTGCTAAGAAGTTAGATAGGAAAGTTGTTTTCATGGGAAGATCACTTTCTAAATATACTAAGGCTGCAGAAAATGTTGGTTTGGTTGATTATTCTAAGGATGCTAATATTCTTACTTATTCAAGACAGGTTCAGAAAATGCTTAAAACTATCGAGAAAAATAGGGATAAATATGTTGTTGTTTGTACAGGTAGCCAAGCAGAACCTAATGCTATTCTATCAAGAATTGGAAATAAGCAATTACCTTTTAATTTTGTTCATGATGATCATATAATTTTCTCTTGTAAAACTATTCCTGTTGAACCTAATATATCTAACAGAGAAAAACTTGAGAAACAGTTGACTAGTAGAGGTGTTAGAATTTTCAGAGATATTCATGTTTCTGGTCATGGTTCTATAGAAGATATGCGAGATATGATTGATATGGTAAAGCCGGAGATCATAATTCCTGGTCATGGAGATTATAAAGTCGTAAGTAATATTGAGCAGTTGACTGATGTAATTGGTTATAAACCTGGGAAAAATTTGATATATTTAACTAATGGAAAATCTCTCAAGTTAAAATGAAAAAAATATTAGCTAGTCTAGCCCTTTTAATTTTAATTGTTAATTTAGTCCTGATGGTTTTAGGTTATCTTGATGCTTTGGTTTTTTGGGGAGTTTTGGGAGTGGTTGCATTGTTTGCTTTCAAAGGACTGCACAGAATTAAGAAGTGAATAAGTATGTAAAATTCATAAATTCATAAGTAATATAGTTAGTTGATTGTAGTGTCCTTTCAAGAATGTTTAAGTTCAGAATTTCTAATATATGATCTAGACTATAATTTAATCGGCGATTATTTTAGATATTTATTTTTTTTCAGTAAATTTTATATATAGGCAATCCTATATCTTAATATATAATTTCAAACTAAAAAGAGTGGGATAATAAATGGGTAATAAAATAATACTTGGAATTTTGGTTTTGGCCGTGATTATGATTTCTAGTTGTAGTCTCCAAATGAGCCCTGAAAGTAAAAGTTTGCAATTAAATGTTCCCGATATTAATCCAAATTATTTTTCTAAAGATCTTAATGGAATTATTCATTGTGGTCATGCTAGAGTGGGTTCAACTGGTATTGTTAAGAGTATTATTTATACTGCTGTAGATAATAGTATGTTAAGGAATATGGATCCAGCTTTAGATGATTATACAGCTATTTGTACTTCTCATGTGACCGATATGTATAGTATGTTTGATGGTGCTGATGATTTTAATCAGAATATTAGTGATTGGGATGTTAGTAGGGTGACTAGTATGGGGAATATGTTTAATGGTGCTGGATCTTTTAATCAACCTATTGGTGATTGGGATGTTCCAAATGTAACTGATATGCAGAGTATGTTTGCTGGTGCTGATGCTTTTAATCAACATATTGGCGATTGGGACGTTAGTAGTGTTACTAGTATGGATCGTATGTTTTCTGGTGCTGATGCCTTTAATCAGGATATTAGTGATTGGGACATTAGTAGTGTCACTAATATGGATGGTATGTTTTTGGGTGCTGAGGATTTTAATCAACCTATTGGCGATTGGAAGGTTAGTAGTGTTACTAGTATGTGGGGTATGTTTTGGGGTGCTGAGAATTTTAATCAACCTATAAAACATTGGAATGTTGATAGCGTAGTTTTTTGTAATAATTTTAGGTTAAGTTCCGCTTTAATCTGCCCGAATATTCCAGATTTACCAATTTTTTGCACAAACTGTTAATATTTTTAGTTAACTTTAATAGTTTCTTTTAATTCTCTTTTTTATGAAGTTTGCACATTTGGCAGATTGCCACATAGGTGGTTGGTCTGATCTTAAATTAAAAGAGTTGAATATGAGGGTTTTTTCTAAATCTATTCAAGAATGCATCAATAGGGAAGTAGATTTTGTTTTGATTGCAGGAGATTTATTCAATACTGCTTTGCCTAGTATTGATTTGATTAAAGAGACTACTTTACATTTGAAAAAGTTGAAAGATAGTGAGATCCCTTGTTATATTATTCCTGGAAGTCATGATTATTCTCCTTCTGGTAAAACTATGCTTGATGTTTTTGAAAATGCAGGTTTAGTTGTTAATGTTGTAAAATTTTCTGAAGTTGATGATAAGGTAAATCTTAAGTTTTGTAGTGATAAAAAAACTGGTGTGAAAATTACTGGTTTGTTTGGTAAGAAGGGCGGATTAGAAAAAGGTTATTATGAAGTATTGAATACTAAAAATTTAGAGGATGAACAAGGAAGAAAAATATTCATGTTTCACACAACTTTAACTGAATTTAAACCCGAACATTTGGCGATGATTTCTTCTGAACCTGCAGCTATTTTACCTAAGGGTTTTGATTATTATGCTGGAGGGCACCCTCATTATATATTTAATGAAGTTAAGGAACCTTATGGCAAGATAGTTTATCCTGGTGCCTTGTTCCCTAATAATTTCGGCGAATTAGAAAGATTTGAACATGGAGGATTTTGGATTAATGAATTTGTTGGTGAAGAGATTAATTCCGAATATGTCCCTATTAAATTAAAAGAAGTTAAAAAGTATCGTATTGATCTTAGTGGTAAGGATTCTAGTCAAGTAAAAGATTATATTTTAGAGAAGATAGAGAGTATTGATGATTGCATTGTTTTACTAAGGCTTGTTGGAACTTTAGAGTCTGGGAAATTGTCAGATATTGATTTTAAATCATTATTTGATTCCTTAAGTTCTGCATTTATAGTTTTGAAAAATACTTCTGAATTAAAAATAAAAGAATTTGAAGAGTTAGATATTATAGATGAAGATAATGTTGAAGAAGAACTTGTTTCTAGACATGAAAAAGATGAAAATTTTGTTAATGGTCTAATTGATTCACTAAATACTGAAAAAATGGATGGCGAGAAAAACTTTGATTTTGAAAGTAGGATATTGAATGATTGTTATAAGGTACTAAATTTAGAAAAATGAAGATAAAAAGTATTAGATTAAGAAATATACGGAGTTATGTTGATCAGAGAGTTGATTTTCCAAAAGGTAGCATCTTACTAAGTGGGAATATTGGTTCTGGTAAGACTTCTTTATTATTAGCTATTGATTTTGCATTATTTGGTTTGAGAAGAGGGAATTTATCTGGCTCTGGATTGCTAAGGAAAGGTGCTGAAGAAGGTTCTGTTGAACTTGAGTTTGATATTTCTGATAAGAATATTTTGATAAAAAGAAATTTGAAGAAAACTATCAATGGTGTCAGTCAGAGTGCAGGTTATTATAGCGAGGATGGATCATCTGAAGACCTTACACCTGTTGAGCTTAAACAGAAGATATTAACCCTATTTAATTATCCAAAAGAGTTTTTGACAAAGTCTAAATCCTTGATATATAATTATACTGTTTATACACCTCAGGAAGAGATGAAGGCTATTCTGCTTGCGGATTCTAAAGAACGATTAAATATACTAAGAAGAGTATTTGGTATTGATAAATATAAATTAATTGTTGAGAATTCTAGGATATTAGTTTCTGATTTAAAAGGAAAAAAGAAAGAGTTTGAGATTAGAAGTTCTGATTTAGATAGTTTGGTTAGTGAAAAGAAAATTAAAGAATTAGAAATAAAAGATTTTGGTAGTTCTTTGGAGAAATTGAAGCAGTCTTTGAATAATGTTTCTGTCGAGATTGAGTCTAAAAAGAGAGAGTTGGAAGAGTTTGAAGAAAAGAGTAAGAGAAGGGATGGAGTCATGAAGAATCTTGATATTTTAAATAATAAAATTGAGAGTCTTGCTGAAAATTTTAGTAAGAATAATAGTGAGATTAAAAAATTAAATGAGGATATAGATTCACTTGAGGAATCAATCGATGGGAAGAGTGTTGAAAATTCTGAATCTCTAAAAAACGAAGTTCTTGAGATAGAAAATGAAATTAGAGTTTTAGAGTCTGAGAATAAACATATTGTTAGAAGTATTGGGGAGATAGAGTTCGGGATAAAATCTTCTGAAAAAATAAAGAGTGAAATAGAAGTTATTGACGTTTGTCCTACTTGTAGACAAGAGGTTAGCGAAGCTCATAAGTGTAGTATTGATGAGAAAGAAGATGTAAATCTGAGGGATTTAAAGAGAAATTTAGAAGAACATAATAAGAAAGAAGATGAAAATGATAAACGTATGTTTGAGTTGAAAGAGAAGTTAGAAAGATTTAGAATTGTCCAGGGAGATTATAGTGTTTTAAAAATTAAACATGAAAATTTGTTAGAAAAAAGAGAGAGAGTTGCGAATCTAGTAGATGAAAAATCTCTAATGAAAAAAGAGATTGGTAGTTTTAATTCACAGAAAATTGATTTAAATAAGGTTATGGATAGTTTTCCAGATAACTTTGAAATATTTAATAGTCTAAAAAGTAGTGTTGATGAATTATTGAAAAAGAAAAATGAATTGAGTTCCCAATATAGTTCTGTTGAAACTAGGTTTGGTATGCTTTCTGAACGAATTGAGAATCTCTCTTCTGAGATTAGTAAAAAATTAGTGTATAGGGAGAGAGTGGTTAAATATTCCCAACTTGTAGATTATATTGAGAAAGAGTTCGTTCAGTTAATTCAAACTATTGAGAGATCGATGATGAAGAAGGTTCATTCTGATTTCGATGCTTTGTTTAAAACTTGGTTTGGGTCTCTGATCGAAAGCGAAGATCTTGAATTAAGTTTAGATTATGAATTTAGTCCAATTATTAGTCAAAATGGGCATGATATTGATTATGGTCATCTAAGTGGTGGTGAAAGAACTGCGGCAGCTTTGGCATATAGGTTGGCTTTGAATCAAGTGATCAATACAATAATGTCTAGTATAAATACTAAAGATATTCTGATTTTAGATGAACCTACTGATGGTTTTTCATCTGAACAGGTTGATAAGCTTAGATTAGTTTTGGAAAGTTTAGATGTTGAGCAGACTATTATTGTTAGTCATGATCCTAAAATTGAGAGTTTTGTTGACGAAGTCATAAGATTTGAGAAGAAAGAGGGCGAGAGTTTCATTTGTTGATGTTGGTTAAATTTATAAAACTGTAACAATTTATCTTATTATGGTATTAAGTGATTTTATATTGGATATTGAAAGTAATAAGATGATTTCAAGTTTTATTGTTGGAGCTTATACAGGTCTTATTGGTGAAATCGCAGATTTGGATAGTTTGGTTAAGGATAAAAAATTTATATCTGATAGTTCTGAAGTAAATGTTGAGTTTTCAAAAAATGTTATTAGTGGAGTTGTAGGATTGGGACATATAGATTATAGCGGCTCTTTAATTGGAGATTTTGGTGAATTATCTGTTTATGGTTTGTCTGCAAGATTAGGTTATAATTTTACAAGTAATTTGGTTAAGAAAATTAAAAATCATCAGTAAAGTTTATATATTTTTCATCATTCTTAGTTTTAAATTTTGGGGATAAAAATGAAAAAAATATTTACAATTATATTGGTCTTAGTTTTTTTGATGAGTTTTGGATTTGTTAGCTCTGGTGACGGCGATTTTATTAAAAAAGTTTATAGTTCTACTGCAAAAGAATTCAATGATTTTCGTGAAAGTGTTCCGTCTGTTTTGATAAGTTTTATAAATTGTTAATGGTTTAAGTTTATTATGAAGGTTAAGTTGGAAATAGTGTTTTTAGGTATAATATTATTATTTGGATTATTTATTAGGGTTTATAATCTGGGTGTGGCTCCTTTGTGGATTGATGAGAGTATTTCTTCAATTGCAGCTAAAGAAATATTGGAGAAGGGTGCTCCTGTTTTTGATTCCGGATTATTTTATTCAAGAGCTTTATTTTATCATTATTCTGAAGCATTCTTTTTATTGTTTGGAGTGAATGATTTTAATGCCAGGATTGCTTCAGTTATATTTGGATTGGCCACTATTCTGTTAGTTTTCTTCATTGGTCGCGAATATTCTAAAAGTGGCGGAGTTATTTCCGCATTATTTATGTCTGTATTTTATTTAGAAGTGTTTTTTTCTAGGCAAGCTAGATTTTATCAACTATTTCAATTAATGTTTTTCTTATCTTTGTATTTATTGTATAAATCTCGTAAGAATAGTAAATTGTTGTATTATGCTCTGGGGGCTTTGTTGATTGCCATTGATACCCATACTGCAGGTCTTGTTTTAACTCCATTTTTTATTGGATTTATTCTTCTTTATCATAAACCTAAGTGGTTAGCTTCTATTCCTGGGGCACTTTTGTTAAGGGATTTTATTAGTGCTTTGAGAGTTAGTACTTCTGGGGTTGGAGAATCCTTACGTGGAGTTTATTTTGAGAGATATAGTTGGTATCTTAGAAATATTCATTATATGTTAGTATTGTTTGTGCCTGGAGTTATTTGGGGGTTCTTTAAACAGAGATTGTTGACTCTGTTATTGGTTGTTCCTGCTTTGATATTATTATTTAGTTTATTATCTGTTAAAGTGTTCGCATTTAGATATATGTATTTTTCTATTTTTATTTTAGTTCTTTATAGTTCTTTATTGATTTCTTTTCTTTATGAGAAGTATGGTAAGATTGTTTTGATTTCTTTAGTTGCTTTGGTCCTTTTACCTTCTAATTTATTTTTTCCTTTAGCTGGTTCTATCATCTTAGATCCTGTTTCTACTTCTTTTGATGATCCTTCTGCCCCTTATACTGATTATAAGAGTTTAGATGGTTCTTTAGTTAATGATTTAAGATCTGGTGTATTAGTTAGTTTATTTAGTTCTGATGTTGAATGGTATATCAAGAAACCAGATTATGTAATTCCTTTTTCTATGAGTGGTATGGGGAATGATAGTATTAGTTTGAATGGTGTTGATAGGTATAGTGGCGCTTTGATTTTAGATTATTCCTTTGTTTCTGGATATGTGATTGCGGACGGTTTTTCTGTTTCTAAGTTGAATTCTTTACAGAGGGAAGAATTTGATTTATTTGTTAATGGATGTGAATTAGTTGAGAATAATCAAGATTTGAGAGTTTATTATTGTTCGGAAAGTTTAAAAAGTAAGTAAATGCATTGAAGTTAGTTAAAAATGGAAGAAAATAATAAAGAAAATATTGAACCAAAAACATTATTATCTAAAATACTAATTTTCTTTGCTTTTGCGATTCCCATTGCAATTCTTTTGTTTGCATTTTACATTAATTATCTTCCTTTTGGATATTCCGAGAACTATGAATTAACAATTGATAGTGAAGGGATTATTTCCCCGCTTTCAAATGAAATTTATATTACAAATTCTATTGGGAGGAGAATATTGTCTTTGCCAGATGGAATAAATGGGCAAGTGAACCTTATTGTTGAACCTAAAGTAGTACTTAATAATGCAATTGTAAATATTTCAATTAATGGGGATGAAGGCGTTTATATTGGCTCTTCCTTGAAAATGAATTTATCTGAACTAACTTGGGATTATGAATGGAAATTTAGTGAAGGAATTCCAGAATATTTAGAAGGAACGGCAGAGTATAATGGAGAATTGGGCTGTGTTTATTTTGATGCTATAAAAGAACAAACATTATACTTACCAGGTTCCTCCAGGATGTTTGAATCTGGGCCAATGTCCATTTATGTTAAATGGATGCCTTCAAAGACAAGCGAATTTCTTGGAGATTATCAAAGATTAGTTGGACACTATAATTGGGAAATCTACCAAGGATTAGGGGAAATTAAATTTAAAATTGGAAGGATGAATAATGTAACTGGAAGGTTCTATGAAATTAATTATCCCATAGGTGAAAAAATTTGGTTTGAAAGTGAACATGAATTATTAGCAATTTATTGGCCCGATGTTTCTGATAATAATGGCCATATTGAATTATTTGTTGATAATAATTTTGTTGAAAGAATTGATTTTGGTGAAGATATAATTTATACTGGGTATAATAGTGAAAATGATTTGGGTTTTGGTTGGAGTCCACATAGTTATGGGAAAAATCCTTTTTTTGATGGTTGCATTTATGAGGTAAAAATCATTAATAATAAAATAGAAGAAAAGAAATATATTGATTCTTTTAATTTCGATAGTTTTTTATTGGTAATTCCAATTGTTGGAAGGGGAAACCTTAGTTCAATAAATATCAGGATTTCACAATGAAACAAGGATTTTATTTAGTGGGGTTTCTTTTTTTTATTAATCTTTCAATAGCCTCTTTTATTTTACTTTTATTAAATAATTTTACTTTGCTTAAAATCGATTTCTTATTAAATTCTAAATGGTTTTTTTCTATTGGAACTTTTTCGTTATTACTCTCTTTATTATTGAAGTATAATTTTAATTTATTAAAACATAAAAAAAATAGATTTATAGAAAGTATTTTTTTAAGTTCCTCATATTATTTTTTATCTTTTTTAGTTATAATCATAATTAATCAATTTTTAAAATTAAATTTTTTAACTGGAAGGTTATTTTACTTCATAATTTTTGCAATCTTTTTTGGATTTTTGACTTTTTATAAAAATAGGGATTATGTTGAAAAAAAAATTGAAGATGAACAGATTTCAAAAAAGAATAAGAAATTCTTTTATGCTTTTGGATTTATTTTATTTCTTTTTATTCAAATATATAAAATATATTCTACGGGGATCGGAACAGATGAGGGAAATTTCCTATACACCACAAAATTGCTTTTTGAAGAAAATTCATTATTTTTAGATTTCTGGTCTAGAGAGAGCCTTTCACTATTTTTCCTCGTTCCTTATTTTAAACTCATCTCCATTTCAATAATTAATCTGAGATATTTTGTTTTAATTTTACATATAATCTTCTTTTATTTATCTTATTTAATAGTAGAAAAAATTTATCCCAATAAAAAATGGAATCCTGGAATTCTGACTTTTATATTAATTGTTTTTACATTTAATGGGCCGCTTGACTTTTTCCAAGGAATTTTTTACCAATTTTCTTACCTCTTTTATTCGTTAATCACTTTTCTGATGCTTTTTTATTGGAAACATTCTTCTTACAAAAAATTATTTTTAATTGGGTTTATTATTGGGGCTGGAACACTCTTTTATAAAGGAGTTGAATTATTTATAGTAATAATACCCCTATTTATTTTAATGGGGAACTCGCTAGATAAGAGGAGGGCCTATCTTGCCTTTTTTTGTTCATTTTTGATTCCATTAATTTTTTATTGGTTATACTATTCTATTTTCACAAATATTTTTCACATATATTCAATTATTTTAAAGGATGTGCTGCAAAAGTTTTTCATTATTGCTTTTAGTTATTTGGCATTATTTTATCTCAGTTCATTTACTAAAATAAAAAAAATTATTACCGAAATTAATTTGGTGATTATTTCAAATATATTCATTCTTTTAATAATTAGTTATCTTCTTTTTCAAGACTATCAGTTATTTTTTAACAGTTTTTATTCTGGAGCGATTTTTCAATTTATGATAATTATTATTTGTTTGCAATCATTAAATCTTGCAATCTTGAAAAATAATATCTTCTTAAAAATAATTTATCTCTTCATGAATCTTGGTATTTTAATATTTGGATTTGGAAGTAGGGGATTTTTTACAAATATTCCATTAAATTATCACATAATAATTTTTATTGCATTCTTAATATATACCTTATACCTTTTTATTCAAGGTTTTCAATTAAAATCTTCAAATTCTCAAATCAATATTCTTAAAATAGTAATCTTTGTTAATTTATTTTTTGCCATTTCACTAATTGGAGGATATTTGATGCCAACAAGATTTCAGTCTATTTTAGGAATATTTCAAATTTTAATTTTTGGATCAATTTTCATAACTAAGAAAAAACATATCCTTCTTTTCTTTATTTTATTCTCTTTATTTTTTTCGTTTTTCTCTTCAATTAATTTGTCTAATGATCTTACATATTATGATCGGCAAACATTTCAAGAAACTGTAAATTACTTAAATTCTAAACCTAATGTGGATATCTTTTCTGCAGATACCTCTATTTTATCTGAGATAGGCCATAATTCAATAATTTTATTCCATTCTCCCTTCCATTTCAGAGAGGAAAAAGATATTTATTTCTATGAAGGAATTGAAAAAAAATATTTTAATAAAGATATTTCTCTTTCAAAAAAAGAAATATTGTCCAAATTAAAATCTGAAAAACCAGAGATTATTTTTGGATCCTGGAGGGCTACATTTAGGTTATTTGAAGATATTGAATGGAGGGAATTTTTAGAAGAGAATTATCAAGAAGAAAAAAAGATTGGAAGAATAACAATTTATAGACTTATTTCTTAATCTTTAAATAAATGTACCCTATTATCCCTAAAATTATTGAAGGGATTAATATTAATAAATGATAAAATAAAATTTTTGGTAAAATTTTATCATAAGTGAATCCAAATAAAACTAAAAAATAGGTCCAACCTGCCTCAAAGATTCCAAAATTTCCAATTGTTTGGATTGGAAAAAGTCCAACTAAAAGAAGAGTTAAAGAAATAAATACTATTTTAATAAAAGATAAATCAATTTCTAAAAGAATGAATACTATATATGTTAAAAATATTCTTGATAACCAATAAATAAAAGAGAAAATGATTATTATTAAGAGTGTTTTTTTAGAAAGATCCCTAAAAGAGCCTATTCCCTTTTCTAAGAAATTAATTATTCTTTTCATTTTATTGTTTTTGAATTTTGTTCTTATTTTAATAACTGCCCAACATAATATAAAAAATATGAGAAGGGAGATTGTAAAAAGAATCGAAATTTTCCCAATGAGATTATTTTGGTTTTTTATCCCAATAAAAAAACTTGAAACTAAAAATAGAGTATAAACTACTAGATAATCAATAAATCTTAAACCCATTAATCCAACTGAGGTTTTTGAATAGGGCATTTTGAAATATTTTCTAAATCCTTGAATATATGAGAATTCTCCTGTCCTAAGGGGAAGTATACTTAACATCAAATTTGAGAAAGATAATAAACAAAATAATTTTGAACAAATTTTTATAGAGTAGATAAGTGAATATCTTATAGTATTTATTAATTTAATTATCATGAACATTAATAATGAAATAAATAATATTAAACTATTTTTTTCACTAAATAAATCAAGAAGGTTATAATTAATTTCTTTAAATAAACAAAATAAAATTCCAAAAGTCAGGATGACTGAAATAACTAATTTTAATATTTTTTTCATTTTTCTACATTCTCCCTATTAAAGTTTTTAAACCAATATTCTATTTCTTCATTTGAAACTTTTTTCGACAATTGAATTTTAATTCTCTTAATTAACATTCTTGGGATTAAAAATATAAACGAAAAGTGTGCCTTAATTAAAACCTCTATCAATCCGGCAAATCCTATATTTCCTCTTAATTTTTTTATAGAAGAATTATTTCCTTTCTTTGCGTATTCAATCTTTAATTTAACATTTGAAAAAAGAAATTTTGCAAATTTCCAAGAAGAGAAATTCTTGAATGCTGTTAAAAGAGTATTTCTTTCTGAATAATATGCTTTAAATTTAGATGCAGATCCTCCTGTTATGGAGTGTAAATGGATCAACTTTGCATTTACAGACAAATAAGATTTCCACCCCAATAATCTCCCCCTAAATCCTAAATCCAAATCTTCAGCATAAGCAAAATATCTTTCATCAAAAAATTCTTTATCTCTCCTATAAATCTCTTCAAGCATCTCTCTCTTGTATAATGGTGCAACTCCTCCCGGGACAAAAATTTCTTTGTCGGAATTCAAATTAACCTCCTTGTCTTTTTTTCCAAAACCAATTGATATCCCTCCTGGCTTATTTAGCTGTAAGGGGCCCTCCAAGCTTAGGCCCGCATTTTGTATTTCCCCTGTTTTAAAATATGCTTTACTGGAAACCATTCCAATTTTTTTACCTCTGTCTGCGGTTTTGATTAACTCTTTTAACCAATTTTTATCAACAATGGTATCATTATTTAAGCAAACTATATATTTCGTTTTATTATCTTTTAATGATTTTTTTATGCCCTCGTTCATCCCTTTCGCGAATCCTTTATTTTTATCTAATTGGAAAATGTTTGATTTTGGAAAGTTCTTTTTAACATGGGCTATAGAATTATCTGTAGATCCATTATCTATAAAATAAACTTCAAAATTTTTATATGTTTGATTATAAACTGAATTTAAACAATCTTTAATGAGGCCCTTTCCATTCCAATTAAGGATTATTATTGAAGCTTTTTTCATCTCATCTCCTTCAAATATATATTTCTTGCATTTTTTTACTTTTGTTGTCAGTAGCTTGACCATAATTTTTGTTTATATCTATTATTTTTACTTTTGAAAGTTTTTTAAGTTCTTTTAGAGAATTATCGGATGAACCATCATTAACATATATAATTTTATAGGTTCCTGAAAGTTGATTCATTACTTGTTTAATTTCTTTATCGAGAATTTTCATATTATCTTCCCCTTCATATATTGGAATGCCAACTGAATATTTTACCATTTTCATTTTATTTCATTTAAATATTTTTTAACAATTTTTTCATATCTAAAATTTAATTTATATCTTTTCCTTGAGTTTTTCATAAATTTGGTTAATAATTTTTCATTTTCTAATAATATTTTTAATTTATTTTTAATTTCTTCAATATTTTCTCTTTTAACTAAAAATCCAACGTCTTTTGATACTGTTTCCTTGCAGGCAGTAATATCTGAGGACAAGATTGCACAACCGCAACTCATGCCTTCAATAAAAACAATTCCTTGACTTTCTCTTTCGGATAAAAGTGAAAAAATTTTTGATTTGTTTAATAGATTTGAAAATTTTTGGCCTTTATTATTTATCCATCCAGTAAAAATAATATTTTTATTTTTATTTGCAATTTTTAATAATTCTTTCTTATATGGCCCATCTCCTACGATGTAGAGTTTCCAATTTTTTGGATCTAATTCATTAAATCCTTGAATTAAATATTGATAACCCTTTCTTTTTAAAAGCCTCCCAGAACTTAAAATGATATTTTCTTTTTTGATTGATCTGTTCAAATAATCCTCCGATCCATTTGGAATGGTTATAATATTATATCTCCCAATTTCTTTTTTTATTAGATTTGCTAAGTAACCAGAAGGAGTTGTTAAAAATTTTGATTCCTTGCAAATATTATTTAATATTGGGCCAGTGAATTTATGAAGTATTTTAAACCTATCTGGGTTATAATTTGGCACATCACTTCCATGGGCAGTTATAATATAGGGGATTTTAAATTTCTTTTTAACCCATAAAGCAACAATTCCAGTTGGAATAATAAAGTGGCAGTGACAAATATCATACCTATTATCTTTCAAATGTTTTTTTAAGAATTTTTTAGCAGAGATTATGTAAGTTAATTGTTCCCAAGGATGACATATCTCTTTTTTAGAACGTAAACATTTGACTCTATGGATATTAATCCCTTCTTTTACTTCAAAATGGGGTAAATCTTTGTAACCCATTGTCACAACATCTACCTTATGACCTAATTTTACATATCCTTTAGAAATTTCATATGAAACGGGTGAAGCTCCTCCTCCAAGGGGAGGAAATTCATAATTTAAAACCAATATTCTCATTTCCCTATAACTTCCCTGATATAATATCTTTTTTCATAAGGTGAACTATTTAACTTTATTTTTATCAATATATTTAGTATCATTCCAAATCCAAAAGATAATAGTGCCATCATCATAAAGAAAAATCCTAAGAAGAACCATCCATTTCTATTTAAACTTAAACCTTCAAATATTCTTTGATAAAGTGACCATAAGAAAGATAGTCCTCCAACAAAAAAGGCTCCAATACTAAAATATCCGAATATATGCAGGGGCCGTTGAGAATATTTTTGCATAAACCAAATATACACCAAATCAATTAAACCTCTAACTGCTTTAGAATAACCATATTTAGTTTCCCCATATTTTCTAGCATGATGATTGACCACTTCTTCACCTATCTTAAATCCTTTCCATTTTAATAACGCTAGAATATATCTATGCATCTCTCCTTGCAAATCTAAAGCTTTTATTGCCGTTCTTCTATAAACTCTCAGAGTACATCCAGTATCATGAACTTGATCTTTAATTATTATTTTTCTAAGAAGTCTTCCGATTCTAGTTAGTACTTTAATTCCAGGGGCATCTTTTCTTTTCTTTCTCCACCCCGCAACTACATCCAATTTATCTTTTTCTAATCTTTTTAGTAATTTTGGGATATCTTTTGGATCGTTTTGTAAGTCTCCATCTAAAGAAATAACAATTTCACCAGTACTTGATTTAAATCCTGCGTCCATTGCAGTAGCTTGACCATAATTTTTGTTCAGATCTATTGTTTTCACTTTTGAAAGTTTCTTAAGTTCTTTTAGAGAATTATCAGATGAACCATCATTAACATATATAATTTCATATGTTCCTGAAAGTTGATTCATTACTTGTTTAATTTCTTTATCGAGAATTTTTATATTATCTTCCTCTTCATATATTGGGATGACAACTGAATATTTTACCATTTTCATTTTATTTTAACCCTCTCAAGTATTTAAGCTTTAATAAATAATTGAAAACCAAACCTTTATAAACCTTTCTAAACTCCTCACTTCCGAGTAATAACAAAATAAAAAACAATTAGATTTATATATAGAAAACAAACTACAAAATGGCAATGAATAGCAATAAACACAAGATTTCAAGCATATTGTTTACGACTTTAATAATTTTCACATTAGTATTAATGGGCCCAGCGTCTGCTATTACTATTAATATAGGGGAACCTAATGATGCAAATCAAGGTGAAGATGTACAATTTCAAGTAAGTGTTGATTTAGACACGCCCGATATGTATTTGCCGATTGCCTATACAACTTTAATTTTCACAAATCCAGATAATACTCAATTCGAGTGTAGAGTATATAATGATGGATCAACTAATTGCGATAATATTGAGGTAATAGTAACATCTAATTTAACTTATGGACAAGGTATTCAATATGGTTATGGCTATGGTTATGGTTATGGGTATGAATACACTCATTTCGGATATGGTTATGGCTATGGTTATGCTGGTGAAAACGGGCAAATGACTTATGATGTAACTTTACATTTAGAAAGTGATTCCCAAATTGGAGATTATGCTGTAAGGGCAGAAACCTATGTTGCTAGTGAAGATTCAATTAATTCTGAATACTCTCCTTGCGAAATTATGTTGGGGATGTACAGAACACATTATGTTTTAATTAATCAAGAAGGATCATATTATGATCCTGAATTAGATTTAAATGAAGATGGAACAATTGATTTATCTGATATAGTTGTTTTTGCAACTAATTATTCTGGAGATGCAGAATTGTTTGGAAGATTCCAAGAGTTTATGAGATTTAATGGTGATCAAACTTTTAATCCTGCTTTGGATCTGAATGGTGATGGGATAATCAATTTATCTGATATTGTTTTATTTGCTAGTAATCAAGAAGAATCTTGGTGTGCAGTACAATTGGATTTAATAGATGAAGGTGTTGAAAGGACCTATGTTTCAGATGAAGTAGAATTTACAGTTTCAAGTGTGCCTGTTGAACAATCTCAAACTGGAAATTATGGTGGTGGGAGAAGTTCAGGCGGTAATAATCAACCTGTGGCTGATGTAGAGCCTGTTGAAGAACAAAATGCTGAAGAACAAAATGCTGAAGATTACAATAATCCAGAAACTTCAACTGGTGATAAATTAGAAACTTCAACTGGTGACGAGAATATAGGATTTTTTAGTGGATTTTTTAGTGCTATAACTGGTGCAGTAGTTGGTGCAGGTGAATCACTAGGTCTTGGAGAAACAATGTATTATTTGTTTGCTCTATTTTTGTTAGGGATGATAGTTGTTGGAATAGCAAGAAGATTCAGAAAAAAATCTGAATAATTTTTTTCTTTTTAATTAAGTATTAGATTCTATATATAGATAATTTTGACACCACTTCTTATATTACTCTCTTTTATTATGATGTTTTTGTTTTCCGCCTATATTAGAATAACCTCCTTGTCCTGTTTCTAAACTTATGTTGCGATTTATCCTTTTTTCAATTTTCCATATAATTCCATTAATGAAAGTTTTTCAGAAATTTCAATTAACATCTTTGTTTTTGATGATAGTGAAATAGATAGTATTTGGTTTAATATTACAAAGGGTTTGCAATTATATGAATGACAGGTTTATGCAAATTTATCCGAAATCTCTAATTATGAGTCCTGGCTAGGATTGTCAGGTTTAGTATGAGAAATGATGGACTTTCCATTTCCTTTTTAGAGTTTAGGGGAATTTCCAAAGGTTTATATATTTTTTATTATTCTTAGTTTTAAAATGGAAACTCTTGATGAAAGACTAACTGCAGTCAAATATGGTATAAGGGAAAGGTTACAAGATAAAGAAATGGTAATGTCTGAGTATTGGGAAACTACTTATAATCTTCTTTTGAATGAGGGTATTGTTGAAGCGCCTTATAGTGCTGTAGATACAATGACTATTAGTACAAGAATAGGTAGTGGCATGATTGATAATCTTGGCCTTAAGGAGTGTAGAGGAATTTATGGTAGATATGTTTGTAGATCTGATGTTAAATTATCTGAAGCTGCACAGAATGATGTTGAGGCACTGTCTGAGTTTAAGAGTAGTTTGAGAGATTATCTTGCTGCAGTATTTGATTCAAACTCATTTACGAGATCCGAGTATGATACTTTAGTTAGAGATTATGTTGAAAGTAGTGCTGATATATACGATTTCCGTGCTAAGTCTGAACTTACTGGAATTATGTTAGCAAGTATGGAATCTTGTTTTGATATTGAGGAAGATGGCCCTAGAATTGGGAGATATAATATTAAATTATTAGAAGAATCTATGAAGAGAATTTAAATAATTCTCTAACTTTCTTTTTTTATAAATTTCTTCCAGAAATATAGGTTATTATTGTATTTATGAAATTTCAAACTAATAATTTTTATGTCAAGGTTCAGAATAATTTTAATTCTCGAATAAATAAATTTATAATTAAGAGAGTATTTCTTTTTTTATGGTAAAAATCTTAACTTTTGATGAATTGAACTCTTCTGAGATAATTAAAAGAATGAAAGAAGGAGATATTTTTATTTATCCAACTGATACAATCTATGGAATTGGATGTAATGCCTTGAATCAAAAGAGTGTTGATAAGATTCGTAAATTGAAAAAAAGGGGAGGAGATAAGCCATTTTCTGTCATAGCGCCGACAAAAAAGTGGATTGAAACTAATCTAGAAGTAGAGAATAAGAATTATATAAAGAAATTGCCAGGTCCTTTCACTTTTTTGTTAAAAATTAAAGCTAGATCTATTGCTAAAAAGATTAATCCTGGTTTTGATATAATCGGGCTGAGAATACCAGACCATCCGTTCAGTAATCTTGTAAAACTGGCAAAAATTCCATTTATTACTACAAGTGTTAATTTATCTTCTAAACTGCCTATAAGGGATACTAATAAGATTCCTAAAAGTATCTTAAAACATGTTGATTTTGTTATTGATGATGGTTATCTTCATAGATATCCTTCAACAATTATCGATCTGACTGGCAAGATGCCAAAAATCATAAAAAGAAGAATGTGATTATACAAAGGTTTATATATTTTTTAAGATTCCCTATTTATGTAATGGTTATTACTAACAAATTATTGGTCGGAATATTTGTATTTTGTATATTTTTGTGTAGTACAGTTTATGCGGGAAATTCAATTTTAGTCGCTGAGGAAGAAGTGAAAGAGGTTGTCTTTGCTGGGGAAACAGCGGTGTTTAAACTGTCTATATCTAATAGTCAGAATTTTGATGATTCTTTCAGATTTTCAATTTTAAATATTGATTGGGAATTTGAAACCGATCCATTTGTGTTGAGTGTCGATTCAGAAGATATTGAAGTGGTTGAAATGAGATTTTCACCGTCTTCAAAATTAGGTCCTGGAAAACATGGAGTTACGGTTTTAATATATTCTTTATCTGATGAGACTGTATTTACTGAGCATATATTTGATATTAGAGTTATAGATTTTTATGATGTGATTAGTACAACTCTTGAATTACCAAATGATATTAATCCTCAAAAACAACTTGTTATAAAAGCAATTTTAGAAAATAATTATGATGAACATCTTGAAGATTTGACTTTTAAATTAGAGAGTGATTTTTTTCAGGATGAAATTAATTTTAGTTTAGCTGCTTATGAAACTCAGGTTAGTGAGTTTTCAGTTGATTTTGAAGGAGATGTTGAAGAAGGAGTTTATGATATAGTTTTGAAGATTTATAATGGTGAAGATTTGCTTTTGGAAAACACTGTAGAAATGCTTGTTGGATATTATCCTGATGTTGATGAGACTAGATCTCCGGAATCGGGATTTTTGTTGAATAGAATTTTGGTTACAAAAACTAATCATGGCACTTCAACTAGTCATGAACTTTATACTAAAAGATTTTCATTTTTTGAGAGGTTATTCACAAGTACTGACCCTCAACCTGATCAATTGTTTAGTGAAGGAGGATATTATACTCTGCAATGGGAGTTTGATTTATCTCCTGGAGATACAAGGCAGATATTTATAGAAACAAATTATAGATTTTTTGCCATTCTAGTTAGTGTATTATTAATTTTATTATATTTCTTTTATAATTATTTTAAACGAGATGTATCTTTAACTAAAAAAGTTGTTACTGTTAAGCATTCTCAAGAGGGAATATCTACTATGAACATTTTATTGGTTTTGAAAAATAAGACTAATAAGACTTTAAAAAATCTTAAAGTCATGGATAACCTTGTCAATGTCGCTGGAGAGCCAACGAACTTTGGAACAATAAGTCCATCTGTTGTTAAGAGGGGACATTCTGGGGCTAGAATGATGTGGAATATTGAAAGTCTTGAAAAAGGTGCAGAAGTTATAATTTCTTATCAAGCAAAATGTAAGGTTCAAGTAATAGGCCACCTAAATATACCTACTGCTGTAGCTAAATATATTAAAAATGGCAGGCCTATAGTAGTTAAGTCTAACAAAGTAAAATTATTTTCATAGTATCTTGAGGTAATTAAAAATGGTTGAGAAAAAAAAGAAATCACCAAAAGTTGAGACATATATAATTACTTCTGCTCAGGCATCCTATTATGAAAACAAAGATGGGGATGTAGTCCCTTATGGTGGCGGACCTATCAAGGGTAAACCTCATAAAAAATTTCTTAGAGGATTGGAAGTTTGTGCAGATGAGTTGGATGCTGAATTGGTCATTGCTCCGATTGCTGGTAAGTCAAGCTTAGAAAATATTCTTCACGAAGATCTTGCTGGTTCTACAAATCTATTTGAAGGGACTAATTTATGGTTAAATAAAAATATTCAACTAAGAGATATTGTTGTTCCTCCTCAAAATGTTGATCCTACAACTGGGAAGGCTAGTCTGATTAGTAAATATAATTCATCTTTGATTATTCCTCATTCCAAACAGAGATTCTTACCAGTTCCTGTTTTCAATTCGGATTTACCTAGATATTTATTTACTACAGGTTCTGTAACTTTGCCAAATTATAATACTAAAAATCACAAGGGAGATACTGCTGAAAGAAATCACGTATTCGGTGGAATGGTAGTAGAAGTTATTGATGATACTTTTTTCAATGTTAGAAATCTCAGGGCCTTAAAGAATGGTAAATTTGCTGATCTTGGTCAGGTTTATAATGGTGATAGTGTTCCTAAAAATATAGGAGTTGATACACTTGTACTTGGTGATATTCACTGGGGTGATCATGATGAAGAGACTAGACAAGCAAATTATGAGATGATTGATTTTTTCAAACCTAAGAGGATATTTTTACATGATTTTTTTAATGGACATAGTATAAATCATCACGAAAGAAATAATTTTTTGAAGAAAGTTAGAGAGTATGATAGAGATAGACTTTTTTTAGAAGATGAATTTGAGGGATGTTATAATGAACTATGCAATATTTCTAAAGCTGCTGGAAGTAGAACTGAGATTAATGTAGTTTCATCAAATCATCATGCGTTTCTTCCTAGATATGTAAATAGTGATGCTTGGAGGAAGAGTGATTTATGGAATGCAGAGATTGGATCATATTTATTTGCCCAGGGTGTTGCTCAAGGAAGTGATGAAAAAGAAATTGATGATTCTTCATTTTTGATTGAAGAGGGATTAAAAAGACATGGCAAAATTCCTTCTAATGTTGAAATTTTGAGATTAAAAGATAATTATAGGAGACATGGTTATCAATTAGCTAGTCATGGTGATAAAGGTGGCCATGGGTCTCGGGGTGGAAGTGCAAAATCTAGATCTGTTACAGGTGGCGGAAAGAGTATTACTGGACACAGTCACTGTATGGAGATTTTCGGAGATACTTATGTTGTAGGAACCTCTAGTCAATTAGATCTTCCTTATACTGCTGGCGGAGGATCTGCTTGGATTGCTGCGAATGCTGTCTTATACCAAAATGGTAGTGTGCAGATGTTACCGATAATTAAGGGTAAGTGGAAAGCTAAAAGGTAATTAGAAAGCTTTTTAATTTCTTCTCAGTTTCTTATTTTTACAATGAGACTAGATACAATACTTGAATACTCTGATAGTAAGTTTTATGAGATTGGAGATAGTATAAAATTGGGAGATGATCTGTTTGAAGTCTATGGTATTATGGATATGGGCTCTGAATATCTTTATCATCTTTTTCCAAAGTTTGAGAGAGACGAATTAACTGATAACTTGATTAGTAATGGTTATTTAGATGATGTTGCTGATGTTTATGTAAATGCGTTTGAGAAGTTTCCTGTATTAGAAGATAACTTATTTAGTAAGGAAAGAAATGAATATATAGATATAAATCTTGGTCAGCTTAGCAGAATCTATGGATTAGATAATCGTTAATTTTATAAATCTTCATAGGGTTTATTTTTTTATCCCTCCATAGCTCAATGGCAGAGCGTTCGGCTGTAGATACTGTTTGATTATGTCGTATGACTAAAGATGATTAATAGTTAGCCGTCACCGAAAGGTTCCCAGTTCAAATCTGGGTGGGGGGATTTTAGTTAGTTTTTGTTCTTAAGGATTAACAATAATTTTATAAATTGGTTATAGTTGTATAGATTTGTTAAAATGAAAAAAGAGATTTTAAATAAAGCAATTTTAGTACTTGGAATAATTTTAGTAGTTCTTTTTTTGTTTAAATTAGATCTTGGAGAAGGAAACATGGAATTAAAAATAGAAGTTATTCAAGAAGGTAGTGGAGATCAAGAAGTAAAATCTGGAGATAGTATAAGTGTTCATTATACTGGTACACTAGAAAATGGTAAGAAGTTTGACTCAAGTGTTGATAGAGGTCAGCCATTTGATTTTACTATTGGAAAAGGAATGGTTATCCAAGGGTGGGAGCAAGGTTTACTTGGTATGAAGGTTGGAGAAAAGAGAAAGTTGACAATACCTTCCACAATGGGATACGGAGATAGAGATATGGGTTCTATACCTCCTAATTCAGTTTTATTATTTGATGTAGAACTGATTTCCATTAATTAAAAAATATTATAATCTTTTTTCTTATTTTTTTATCAATTAAGTAAGTTTTATTAATACACTAAACTGGTTTATTACTATGAATCATGAAGAACTAGGGGATTTGGATGAAGAAGATTCGTTTCTAAAAAAGATTTCTGTTATAGTTATTGGAGTATTTATGATTCTTTTATTGCTATCTTATTTTTTAACCACTCCTGCCGTGAGGAATGTTATTATTGGTATGGTTGAAAGTTCTAATCTTGAAGATGATTACTCTATGGATATAGGAGGGGGAAATAAATTAATTTTTATTAATAGTTCGTATATTGAGCTTTTGAATTTATACGATTCAAATTTGGATGTAGAAATTAAGGCTTGTTTGTTTGGAGAGATAATTGGTGGTGATTATTTTATTTCCGAGGTTGTTCAGCCAGTAATTTATTCTCAATCTTATGATCGAGTTGTTTCTGCACCTTGTTCAAATATTAGTCTTGTTAGTTTGCATAGTCATCCTCATATGCATTGTGCACCTTCTCAACAAGATCTTGAAAGTTTCTCAAAATTGAAAGAAACCAATCCAGACATTTTGATGATAATCATGTGTGAAGAAGATAGATTTAATGTTTATACTAATGTTCATAGTTAAGTTTAAATAGTAATGAATATGATTGAGATTATGGTTAAGAGAACTAAGTTGAGCAACGGTAAGGCTAAAACTAGTATGATTCTTGGAATATCTAGTATTATTTTATCTATGATTCCAATCCTTGGATTGTTATCTGGAATTTTTGCAATTGTATTTTATGTAAAATCTAGATCTTTGATTATAAAAGATTCTCATAAGTATGGTGGTGGAAAATTATCGCTTGCAGGACTTATAACTGGAATTGTAGGGATAGTTTTCAGTTTGCTGATTTTCATTTATGCTACTATCGTAGCTATCCTATTAGCTGTAACTCAATAATTACTACTGTTCTTTTTTAAATGGGTTTTTAAATAAAAACAAAACCTTTATATAGTGGATAATTGCGCTAAATACAACAGGCAGGTACCCTCTTTCAAAATGAATCTAAATTTTCAAAATATCACAAATTTTATTTCGTTTAGATTGAGCTATGCCCTGGTAGTGTAGTTCGGTTTATCACCTGGCCCTGTCGAGGCCATAACCCGGGTTCGAATCCCGGTCAGGGCGTCCTGTTAACATCATGGGTCAGTAGCTCAGCTTGGTAGAGCACTTGGCTTTTAACCAAGTGGTCGCGGGTTCAAATCCTGTCTGGCCCACTTTAAACTTATATAAAATGGCAGAAAAATTCGATATATCAAAACATATACTTGTACCTAAACATACAAAGTTAAATGATGACGAGAAAAAAGAGATTCTTGAGCAATTAAATATTGATGAAACAAAATTGCCTAAGATATTCTTAAAAGATCCAGCAGTAAAGAATCTAGATGTTGTTCCTGGGGATATTATAAAAATTATTAGAAAAAGTCCTACTAATTTAGAAAGTATTTTTTATAGGGTGGTAATAAATGGTTAAAAATTATAAAAAACTGATTGGAAATTATTTTGATAAACATTCATTTGTTGAATCAAACATTAAGTCTTTTGATTATTTTCTAGATAAAAGATTACAAGCTCTTGTTGATGATGTTGGAGAGATAGTCCCAACTATTATTCCTCAAGAAGTTGAGAATTTTATGATTAAACTTGGTAAAATCTCTATTGGTAAACCTGAGATTACCGAGGCTGATGGTTCAAAAAGAGATATTTATCCTACTGAAACTAGGTTAAGAAAACTTACTTACGCTGCACCAATAACTTTGAAAGTTAGCTCAGTTATTAATGGTGTGACAAATGAATCTTTTGATGCATATCTTGGAAAAATGCCAATTATGATTAAGTCAAAACACTGCCACTTATATGGCCTTAAGAAAGAAGAACTTATTGAGAAAGGAGAGGATTCAAATGATCGTGGTGGATATTTTATTTTAAATGGTAATGAAAGAGTTTTAATTATGGTTGAAGATCTTGCTTCAAATAAATTCTTTGTTAAGAAAACTAAAATAGGTCCAAGTAAGTTTGTTGGAAAATTATTTTCTCAAAAAAGTAGTTATCGTATTCCTCACACTATTGAGCAAATGAAAGATGGAATATTGTATATCAGTTTTACTAGATTCAAGAGAGTTCCTATAATACCTTTGATCAAAGCACTTGGTGTTGTTAGCGATCAAGAAATAATGGAGTCTATCTCTAAAGATGATTCATTTGATGATGTATTGATGAATTTATATGATTCTATCGATATTAAATCTCAAGAAGAAGCTCTAGATTTTGTTGCTAAAAAAGTAGGAATTACTCAAAAAGAAGTTAGAGTTGAAAGAGTGAGAGAGTATCTTGATAAATATTTATTACCTCATGTTGGTGTTGATTCAAAAGACAGAAAACTAAAAGCTTACAATCTTTGTAAATTGATAAAGCGATTCTTATTAGTTTCTAAGGGGAAGATGAATTCTCCTGATCAAGACCATTACATGAACAAGAGATTAAAACTTAGTGGAGATTTATTAGAAGATCTTTTCAGAATTAATGTTCGTTCTTTGGTTCAAGATATATTATATAATTTCCAAAGACTGGTTAAGAGGGGGAAGTTTACTTCATTGAAGATAATTATTCGTGAACAGTTATTGAGTTCTAGAATTCATAGTGCTATGGCAACTGGTTCATGGGTAGGTGGAAGATCAGGTATAAGTCAGAATATGCAAAGAACAAATGGTATTGACACTGTTTCACATTTACAAAGAGTTGTTAGTTTGTTAACTGCTACTCAAGAAAACTTCGATGCTAGGGCTTTGCATAGTACTCATTGGGGAAGATTGTGTCCTGTTGAGACTCCTGAAGGTTCACCTATTGGTTTAAGGAAAAATTTGTCTATGCTTGCAAATATTACTAGAATTGAACCAAACGAAGCAAAATTGAAAGAGAAATTGAAGGAGGTAGGATTGAAATCACTTTAAAATGGCAGATGTATATTTAGATGAAATATTTGTAGGATTTGTTGATGATCATAATAAATTCATTACAGAAGTTAAACAGTTAAGAAGAGAGAGTAAGGTTTCTAAAGTATTAAACTTACATTATGACGAGGGTGCTAATGAAATCATAATTGAAACAACTAGAGGTAGACTTAGAAGGCCTTTGATAATTGTTGAAAATGGTAAACCTAAATTAAATAATGATCATGTTGAAGATCTTGATTCTGGAAAGATATCTTGGAAAGATTTAATTGATGATGGGGTAATCGAATATGTTGATGCTTGTGAAGAAGAAGATTGTTTTGTTGCTATCCAAGAAGAGGATTTAACTACAAAACACACACATCTTGAGATAAGTCCTATAACTATTCTTGGTGTTTGTACATCTCTTGTACCTTATTCAAATTTTGGAAGTTCATCAAGATTGATAAGAGGTTCTAAGATTCAGAAACAATCAATGGGATTATATTCTACTAATTTTTTAAATAGACTTGATACTGATGCTAATTTGCTTCACTATCCTCAGAAACCTATTGTAAAAACATTTATGCATGATGTTTTTAATTATGATAAAAATCCTTCTGGACAGAATTTTGTTATTGCTGTTATGAGTTATGACGGATATAACATGGAGGATGCACTTATTGTTAATAAAGGAAGTATTGATAGAGGTTTAGCTAGATCTACTTTCTTCAAACCTTATAACTTAGAAGAATTAAGATATTCAGGTGGTTTAAGAGATGAAGTTGGTATCCCTGATAAGGAAGTTAAAGGTTACAAATCAGAAGAAGATTATAGATTCCTTGAATTAGATGGTATAGCTCATACTGGTGCTAAAGTTGATGCAGATGATATTATTATCGGTAGATCAAGTCCTCCTAGATTCCTTTCAGGATTAGAAGAATTTAGTGTTGCTGCAAATGTTAGAAGGGAGAGTTCTATTAGTCTTGGAGAAGGAGCAAACGGTATTGTTGATATGACTCTTTTAACAGAGAGTGGTTCAGGAAACAGGATGATCCAAACTAGATTGAGACAACCTAAAACTCCTGAAATTGGTGATAAATTTGCATCCAGACATGGACAGAAAGGTATTATTGGTATGATGTATCCTCATGAGGACATGCCGTTTACTGAGTCTGGAATTATTCCTGATATAATTTTCTCTCCACACAGTCTTCCTGGAAGAATGACAGTTTCTCACATGATTGAGATTTTGGCTGGAAAAGTTGGAGCACTAAATGGTGAGTATATTGATGCTACTAGTTTCGATACACCTTCAGAGGATAGACTTAGGACAACTCTGTCTGAGCTTGGATTTAGAGAGAACGGTACAGAGGTAATGTATAACGGTTTGACAGGTCAAAGATTCAAGGCGAGAATATTCGTTGGAAATATATATTATTTAAGACTTAAACATTTAGCAGACAAGAAATTACATGCTAGAGCTGCAGGTAGAATTCAATTATTAACAAGACAACCTGTTGAAGGAAGAGCTATGGGTGGAGGATTGAGACTTGGAGAGATGGAGAAAGATTGTTTAGTTGCACATGGTGCATCTCTATTATTGAAAGAAAGGTTCGATTCAGATAAGACTAAGCTTTATGTGTGTGAAGATTGTGAAATGGTTGCTATTTTTGACAACTATAGAAATAAATCTTATTGTCCGCGTTGTGGAAATGCCGCAAAGGTAAGTCCTGTTGAGATGAGTTATGCATTCAAACTTTTATTGGATGAGTTAAAATCTATGGGAATTTTCCCTAGTTTGAAATTGGGGGATAAATTTTGAAAATGGTCGAATCTATAACTAATAAAATTAAATCAATTAAATTTAGTCTGCTTTCTCCTAGTGAGATTAAGAAGATGTCTGTCGCGAAAATAGTTACTCCTGAATTGTATGATAGGGAAGGTTATCCTGTTGATGGAGGATTAATGGACATTAGACTTGGTGTTATTGATCCAGGTTTGAGATGTAAAACTTGTGGACAGAAATTGAGAGAGTGTATTGGACACTTTGGACATGTTGATTTTGCTAGACCTGTAATTCATATAAGTTTTATAGATAAAGTTCTTGCATTCTTGAGAACTTCATGTAAAGATTGTGGAAGAGTTTTGGCAACAGAAGAAAAAATTCGAAAACAATATGATGAATTGGAAAGAGTTTCTAAGGAAAAAACTGTCAAAGATAGAGAGATTGCTATTAGAAAATTTGTAAATTCTCTTAAATTGATTACTAAATGTCCTCATTGTAATGTTAAACAAGAGAAAGTAACTATAGATAAACCTACAACTATTTTTGGTGATGGTAAAAGATTAAGTCCTATTGAGATTAGATCAAGATTGAAAAAAATTAATGATGAGGATCTAGAATTATATGGGATTAATGCTAAGTCTGCTAGACCTGAATGGATGGTTTTGACTATATTGCCTGTATCTCCAGTAACTATTAGGCCAAGTATAACTTTGCAGAGTGGTGAGAGAAGTGAGGACGATATAACTCATAAGGTTGGAGATATAGTTAGAATAAATCAGAGATTATTTGAAAATATAAATGCTGGTGCGCCAGAAGTTATTATAGAAGATCTTTGGGATTTGTTACAGTACCACGTTACAACCTTATTTAATAATGCTGTAACTCAAGTTCCTGTTGCAAGGCATAGATCTGGTCAGCCTTTGAAAACTCTAACACAAAGAATTAAGAGTAAAGAGGGTAGATTTAGACATAATCTTGCTGGAAAGAGAGTTAATTATTCTTCTAGGGCAGTTATTAGTCCTGATCCAAAAATTAAGTTTAATGAAGTTGGAATTCCTCAATCTGTAGCTATGACTTTGACTGTTCCTGAACAAGTTACTGAATGGAACTTAGATTGGTTAAAAAAATTAGTTGAGAATGGTCCAACTAAATATCCAGGAGCAAATTATGTTATTAGCCCTGATGGAAAGAAAAAGAAAGTTACTGTGGAATCTATTGAATTATTATTAGAAGAGCTTGAACAAGGATATGTTGTTGAGAGACATCTTCTTGATGGAGATATATCTATCTTTAACAGGCAACCAAGTCTTCACAGAATGAGCATAATGGGTCACATAATTAAATTATTACCTGGAAAGAGTTTCAGATTAAATCCTTCTGTTTGTTCACCTTATGGTGCGGATTTCGATGGAGATGAGATGAACCTTCATATTCCTCAGACTCCAGAAGCAAGGGCAGAAGCTATGATATTACTTAATGTAGAGAATAATATCATAAGTCCTAAGAATGGATTTAATGTTGTTGGTTCTATTGCTGATGCTATAACTGGGAATTATCTTCTTACAAAGAAGATCAAACTTCCTAAGGATGAGGCAATACATCTATTAGTATCTATAGGAATATATGATTCTGAGAAATTTTCCGGATTTGGAGATGAAGTTAGTGGAAAAGAAATATTCAGTACATTATTACCTGATGATTTAAATTTCGTAGGTTATTCTAAGGAGTATTCTGAAGATAATCCTGATGATGCTTATGTTGTTAAAATAAAAGATGGAAAATTAATTGGTGGAATTATTGATAAAGCTACAATTGGCGAAGATAATGGTAGTTTAGTTAGAACTATTTATTCTAAGTACGATAATAGTGTAGCTTTAAACATAATTAATAATATGTCAAAGTTAGGTTTAATGGTATTATTACGTCACGGATTTACAACATCTATCTCTGATACTGATCTTCCAGAAAAAATAAGAAATAGAAATACTGTTTTATTAAAAGCTGCAAATTCTGAAGTTGAGAAATTGATTAAAGATTTTTACGCAGGTAAAATTGAAGCAATTCCTGGTAATAGTGTAGAAGATACATTAGAATTAAAGATTGTAGAGATTTTGAATAAAGTAAGAAACAAAATTGGTAAACAGGTTTCTGATTCAATTAAAGAAAACTCCACAGTTATCATGGCAAATTCCGGAGCACAAGGTAATTTCCTTAATATAGCTCAGATGTCTGCATGTGTTGGACAGCAATCTATGAAGGGTAAAAGGGTAGTTGGTGGATATGATGGTAGAACTCTTTCAGTATTTAATAAAGGAGATCTTAGTCCTTCATCTAGAGGATTTATTCAGCAAGGATATAGGCAAGGTATGAGTCCAACTGAATACTTTTTCGGAGCTATGACTGGTAGAGATGGTCTGATGGATACTGCTCTTAGAACACCAAAGTCCGGATATTTATATAGGAGACTAGCGAATGCCTTACAAGATATTAAGGTAGAATATGATAATACTGTTCGTGATGCTTATGGGAATATTATCCAATTTAAGTATGGTGAAGATGGTATAGATATCTCAAAAAGTGACGGTGGAACTATAAATGTTAATAAAATAATTAAGGAGATTAGAGGTAAATAAAATGGCTGATGTATATAAAAAATATGAAGATTTTATCTCTCCTAAATTATTAGAAGAAATAAAAACTAAAGTTGAAGTAGAAAAATTGAGTTCTGCAGAGATTACTAAAGTTCTAGATAGAGTTGCAGAAGAATTTGAAAACTCCTTAGTTGAGCCTGGTGAGTCTGTTGGTCTTGTAACTGCTGAATCAATCGGAGAGTCCGGTACTCAGATGACGCTGGATGTATTCCACTTTGCTGGAGTTGCAGAACTTCAGGTTACTATGGGATTGCCAAGATTGATAGAGATTTTTGATGCTCGTTTGAACCCAAAAACTCCTGAGATGGAAGTTAGACTTAAATCTAAATATACTAAAGATGAAAAAACAATAAGAAGAGTTGCAAGTTATTTGAAAGAGATAACTTTGGAAGATATAAGTTCAGAATTCTCTTTAAATCTTGTTAAGGGAAGTATCGAGGTAGTTTTGGATCTTGAGAAAATAAAGGCTTTTGGATTTGAGATTAAAGATATAGTTAGTAAATTGATTGAGGAATTAAAAGATGTCAATGTTAAAGAATCAAAAGGTATACTTATGTTAGAATCTATATCTGGTGATTTAGAATTATCTCAATTATATAAATTAAAAGAAAAGGTTAGAGAAGTAGTTCTTAGAGGAATTCCAGGAATTACACAAGTCATGCCAGTGAAAAGAAATAATAAATTTGTTGTTTCTTGTGGTGGTTCTAATGTGAGTAAAGTATTAGAAATGGAAGAAGTTGATGCAAAATATGTTACATCAAATAATCTTTTCGAAATAGCTTCTTCTCTTGGTATCGAGGCTGCAAGACAGACAATAATTAACGAGGCTTTAGCAGTTATTGAAAATCAGGGTCTTGATGTTGATGTAAGACATATCTTACTATTAGCTGAATTAATGACTACTACTGGAAAAATAAAAGGTATAACTCGTGGTGGAATAGCTGGAGAGAAAGAAAGTGTTTTGGCAAGAGCAAGTTTCGAGATGCCAATGAAGCACCTTGTTGATGCTAGCGTCAGAGGAGAGTCTGATGAACTTAGAAGTGTAATTGAAAATGTAATTGTAAATCAACCTGTTCCAAATGGAACTGGATTACCTGTTCTTGTTTCTAAAGAACATAAAAAAGTTAAGAAGGAGAATAAAAAATGAGTTTAGCAAATTTAAGACCTGCACTTGAAGAGAAAAAGGTGGTTTTTGGAACTGAACGAGCTTTGAAGGCATTAAAGTCTGAGAAAGTTGAAGAGTTATTCATTTCAAAAAATTGCCCTATCGATTTGAAAGAAAGGTTAATAAAATATGCAAAGATTAAAGAGGTTCTTGTTACAGAACTTAAAGAATCCAATGATGAACTTGGTGCTTTATGTAAAAAACCTTTTTCTGTTAATGTTTGTTATATTATATAAAAATGGGTACATACGATAAAAGAATAATTGACTATATCAATCTGTTTGAGAATATCACAAGATCGAGTGTTAGAGATTGTTTTTTTCAAAATGACATCCTCGTGTTTGTTGTAACTGAAGGACAGGCAAGTAAGGCTATTGGGAAAAATGGTAGAAATGTCATAAAGTTTGCGAGGCTGATTAATAAACGATTAAAAGTAATAGAATACCATTCAGATCCTTTAAAATTCATGAGAAATCTTATAGCTCCTATAAAACCAAAAGATATAAAATTGGAAGATAAAACTTTAGAAGTGTTCGTTGAAAACACAAAAGACAAAGGTTTATTAATAGGAAGAGATAAAAGGAATTTAGAAAATTTTAAAAAGGTAATGAAAAGTTACTTCAAGGTAGAAAATATCAAAATAAGATAAAAATGGCAAAAAAAAGCAAGGGATTAAATTCAGCAAAAAAACTCATGAGTAGAAGAGTTCAGTTTAGATGGAAAGATAGCTACTTCACTCGAAGAGCTCTTGGTTTGAAAAAAAAGTCAGATCCTATGAAGGGAAGTTCTCAAGGTTCAGCTATTGTATTAGAAAAAGTACAAATTGAAGCTAAGCAGCCAAACTCCGCCCTTAGAAAATGTGTAAAATGCCAATTAGTTAAAACTGGAAAGAAAATAACTGCTTTTGTTCCAGGAGATAATGCAATTAAATTCATAGATGAGCACGATAGTGTTATGGTAGAGTGTTTAGGTGGAGCTAAAGGTAGATCCAAAGGAGATTTATCAGGTATTAGGTTCCAAGTTATCAAAGTTAATGATCAAAGTTTAAATGCTCTTGTTAAAGGAAAAATAGAGAAAGGTAGAAGATGATAAAATTATTCGGTGAGTGGGATACTAGTAATATTAAAGTTGAAGAGGCTGCTTTAGTCCCTTATATTGATTTAAAACCTTTAATGGTTCCTAGAACTTGTGGAAGAAGTGCACAAGGTAGTAGGGTTTGGGGAACAAAGATACATATAGTTGAGAGATTAATAAATAAATTAATGGTTCCTGGGCACAGAGGTAAGAAACACAAAATAAGTTCTGGACATTGTGCAGGTAAGGCTACAAAATCTTATAATATCGTTTATAAAACATTCAAATTAATTGAAAAAAGTTTAGGTAAAAACCCTGTTGAGGTTTTTGTTAAGGCTGTTGAAAATTCTGCTCCAAGAGAAGAAGTTATCTCTATCGAGTATGGTGGAGCTAGATATACAAAAGCTGTTGAAGTTGCTCCTCAGAGAAGAGTAGATCTTGTTCTTAAATTAATGGCACAAGGTGCATATGCAAAAGCTTTCAATTCTAAAGTTGATGTTGAGAGAACTCTTGCAAATGAGATTATTGCTGCTTATAAGATGGATGTTCAAGCGAGCGGAGCATTGAGTAAGAAACTAGATCTTGAAAGACAATCAGATGCATCTAGATAATCTTATATACTTTTTATTTCTTATTTAGTTTTATGGCAGAAAAATTTTTCAAAACACTACCTATTGATTTTAAGTTCGATATTCCCTTGAATGAAAAAGATATTGAATATCAAAGGGCGAAATTGATGTTAGAGATTTTTAAAGAGTTAGAAAAACGTAGTGAGGATCATCCTGATGATTGTCCTTGGTGTAAAAAAGATTATGAGAAAAATCATTAAGTTTATAAATGACTTTTTTTAATTGTTGATAAAATGGATAATGAACTAACTGTTGAATTTGAAAATAAATTTAAATTATTCAAAAATGATGTAGGATTGAAATCTAGTTTTAAGAAATTAGATGGAGCCTTTTTATTGAAAGATTCTATTCTAGAAGAAGGTTTTGTCGGAGAGGATGTATCTCGTACTTTATCTAGAAGAATAGTTGATGTTTACACATATTGGGCGAATAACATACATGGTTTAATCTTACCAAATCCTGGTTCAATCATAAGTATAACTCAGCATGATATGTTTGATGAATCTGAAAGAAATGAGATGAGTATTCTTTTAAACAAAATGCTTGCGTTGACTAGCAGAAATTCAGTTCTATCTCTAACAAGAGATAAAAAAGAAGAAGCAAAATTCATTGATGATTCTTTGAAATTCTGGACTAAAGAACTTTCTCCAAAGATGAAAGTCATATATAATAAGATTAGTGTGTCTTGGGAAAAGAAAGCTAATCAAAAATACTAAAAGAAACGTTTTTAAATCTTTTATTTAAGATATTAATATGATATGTTTAGGTATTGAATCTACTGCACACACTTTTGGTGTAGGTATTGTAAATGAAAAGAAAGTTCTAGCTAATGTTAAGGAATCTTATACTACTGAATCTGGTGGAATGAATCCAATTGAGGTTTCTAGAGCTCATGAAAAAATTTACAAAAAGGTTATTGATCTTGCCCTTTCTGAAGCAAATCTTTTGCTTAGTGATATTGATATTGTTTCATATTCTAGGGGTCCAGGCTTTGGCACTTGTTTGAAAGTTGCTATGAAAGCTGTTGAAGAGATTGGTAAGCCTTTTGTTGGTGTCAATCACTGTGTTTCTCATTTAGAAGTCGGAAAATTTGCAACGAAGGCTAAAGATCCTGTTTTATTATATGCTTCTGGAGCTAACACTCAAGTTATAGCATATGAGGGCAAAAAATACCGCGTTTTTGGAGAGACTTTGGATATGGGTGTTGGGAACTTTATTGATTCTTTTGCACGCTATATGGGGCTAGGATTCCCTGGTGGGCCAAAAATTTCCATACTCTCTGAGGAATCTGATAAAGAATTCATTAAATTGCCATATGTTGTTAAGGGAATGGATGTTTCTTTCAGTGGACTATTAACAAATCTTAAACAAAAATATGATTCTAGAAATTATAAGAAAGGTAATCTTGCTTATTCTATGCAAGAGACTACTTTTGCAATGTTATTAGAGGTTGCTGAGCGAGCTATGGCGCATTGTGATAAAAAGGAGCTTTTGCTTGGCGGAGGTGTGGCGTGTAATAAACGACTACAAGAGATGGCTAAGAAAATGTGCGAAGAACGAGGTGCGAAGTGTTTTATCCCACCCAATGAGTTAATGTTAGATAACGGTGCGATGATTGCTGTCAGCGGACTTTATCATTATAAGAAAGGTAGAAAAGAAAAATTAGAAATCAGACCTTATGAAAGGACTGATGATGTTAAAGTTGATTAATTATGTACAGCCAAACCTGTTAGATATTTTGCTAATCCACTTTTTGGTTTTGGAACTCCGAGAATTGTATCTATAAATATTGATCCTTCTCCACCACCATAATTATATACTGCATATCTGTCTGAGCTCATTTCATTGAATGAAACATCGAAAGTGTACCATTTAAATTCATTTGTTAGCGAACCTTCTCCAACCTTTCTTGTTGGTCCCCAGATTTCAAAACTGGAATCTGATCCATCATTTTTCATATAAAGTGATAGTATCACTATTTTTTTTTCGAAATCTAGATGTAAAAAGTGATCTTCTCCTTCTCCAGGAATTGAAGTAGGATTTAGTAATATGTAAGAATTATCTTTATCTAATAGTTCTTTTGATGCGGAAGAAATCACATCATGTTCATTTGTTTTTAATAATGCTGCAGCCATTGGCGATATTGCTTCATCAACATCATCTATATCGAAACCTTCGCTTACTGCTTTTCCTGTTATTGAGCTGTATTGGTATTCTTCTAATACTGCTCCTAACCCTATTGAGAAGCTTATTAAGATTATTAATACCATCATGTAGTTAGTTTTATGGATTTTCATTTTTATTAGTTAAAATAACCTTTTAATAAAATTGATTATTGTATTAAAAAGGTTTTCTCTTTTTTCATCTTGTTCAAGTGTAACTTTTCCTGTTATTTCTTGTCCTATTGGGGCTTTTGTTTCTGGTGATAGTTCTAATACACCTAATTTTATGTTATCTTCGTTGTTTTTGTCTTCCTCATTTATTATTTCTAGCGAGTATTCTAAATCTGATGTAATGCATTGTCCTGTTAGATCGACTTCAATTATTTCTCCAGGTTGTAGTACATAATCTACATTCAAAGTTTCTTCTATCCCATTTGATGTGAAATTTAATTTAAAATCTGTTGATTTTGTTCCAACGTTTTTTATTTCTGTTTTTATTTGACAGTTGTTTTCCTTTACTGATAGTATTTTTAGATCTGCTTGTAATTTTTCTGATTCATTCATCGTTTCTTCAATTATGCATGCTCCATCTTCACAACCATTTGGGCATACATGCCATGCACTATCACAACTATCAGTTTTTCCACAGCTGAATTCCATAACCAGAGTTTTATCTGCACTACAATAGTCTGTAGGATATGCATTGTTCATGAATTTGCCTCTATCATCCTTACAGGTACCTTTTTTGAAGTAGTTTATGTTATTGTCTATAAAGTCTGAACAAGAAGGCATGTGATTTATTGATTTTGTACTACTACCACCGCTACTAGAACTAGTTGATTGTTTTGAAGTTTCTGCTACGGATTCTTCTTCAGGTTCTACTGATTCTTCTTTTGTAGGTTCTACTATTTCTTCTTTTGTAGTGATTTCTTTATCAATTGTTTCTACAATTTCTAGTTTTTTTGAAGGTTCTTCTTTCGGTTTTTCAACTATTTCTTTAGCTTCAACTTTCTTGGGTTCTGGAGGACTTAGAGGTTCTTTAGATTCAGAGATTGCTTCAGTAGCTTTTTCCGCTACTTCTAGAATTGCCATTCCTGTAATCGAGAAACCCTTGAAAAAGTCTTCAACATCTTCAAAAAAATTTGAGATAGAGTAAGCTGATGCTATTGGCATTAGTAAAACTGCTAAAAATATTATTGCTGTCACTCTCTTTTTCATTAGCTTAAAATTACTTTGTTAAATATATAAGTTTTTCTATATTCTTTTGAGAATAAACTTAGGTGTTACAAATTCACTACCAATAATACCTTGAACCTTTGTTTTTTCTGATAGGTTTGCTTCTAATACTGGATTTGTTTCAGAAATTTTAGTTTTTGATTTTTTTGCAAATACTTTTATCATATTATTTATTTCTTTTGTCGTTTCGAATGTTAAATTAGTCTTTAATCCTTCTTCGAATTCTGTATCTACTAAAATCTGTTTATTCGGACCGTTACAGTATATTGTTTTTATTTTTTGATCCATTAGTAATGGATCGATTTTTCCAAATACTTTATTTTTAGGAGAGTATTTTATCCTATAAATTCCTTCTTCACTAACTTCTTCCTTCTTGTGTAGTGGAGTTATGTTTTCTTTGTAAGGATTTATTTTCTTTTTAATTATAGGTAATTCTGATTTTTTTAGTTTTGATTCTAAAACTGGTAGTGTTTTTATTGGTTTCTTTGCTAAGAAGTCTGGCATTTTTGTTGGTGTTTTTACAGGTAGTGTTGTAGTTCGTTGAGGATAGAGGGGCAACCTTTCCAATCTTCTTATTGTTGGTTTTATTTCAGGAGCCTTATCTTTCTTTATGTCTTCTATTTTTACATGTCTTAATTGTCTTGGTCCTGCAGCATCTGCTAATGCTATCAAATATCTTTTTAGAAATATTGCTTTTGGATCACGAATTTTATCAATTTCTTTTGATACTTCTACAAATAACTTTTTAGCATCTTTTGCCGATTCATCGTGTATAAAAGAAATTTCTTTTTCCATTTAAATTTTAGGTAATGGTTTTGGAGTAAATCCTGTCGGTTCGTATGCAGTTCTACCTCTCACATATTTCTCGAGTAAAACTAAACCTTTTGCAAGATCTTTATTTTCATCTACCAACTCTCCTATTCTTGATGTTAGTTCTCCAATACGTTTGTCAGATAGTTCAACTTTACCAACATTTTTACTTGCTTCTTCGAATAATCCGACTAGCGTACTTATTCTTTTATTCAAATCATTGTTTGAGTTAACTATATCTATAGAAATTTTTTGAAGTGTAAGAGTATTCTCAATTAATTTATCAATTTTATTATCTTGTTTTGTTGATGTTTTTTTTGGAGTTGCTTTTTTTTTAGTTTTCTTTTTAACAGGCATAATAATCGACCTCTTTAGTTTAATAAGTATAATTTAAAGAAGGAGGTATAAAAAGGTTTCTACTTTTTATTCTCTGAAACTTTGCTTTTCAATTTTTCTTCTAGGCCCAATTCTTTTATTAGTTCTTTGTACCTATTTCTAATTGTAACTTCTGTAACTCCTGCTACGTCCGCTACTTCACGTTGAGTTCTTTTCTCATTATTAATTAATGCCGCTACGTAAAGTGCTGCTGCTGCGATTCCAGTTGGTCCACGACCAGAAGTTAATTCTTGTTCTTGAGCTTGTTCTAATATTTCAACTGCTTTACTCTGTGTTTCTGCATTTAATTTTAGAGCTGAAGAGAATCTTGGTAAATAGTCTACAGGATTACTTGGTAGGATTCTTATTCCTAATTCTCTTGTAATGAATCTGTAAGTTCTTCCTATTTCTTTTTTATCAATTCCAGAAGCTATTGCTAGTTCATCTAGTGTTCTCGGAACTTCATGACGTCTACATGCTGCATATAATGCTCCTGCAACAACAGATTCCATTGATCTTCCTCTAACTAATCCTCTTTGAACTGCATTTCTGTAAATTTCAGAACTATCTTCAATTACTGAATGTGGTAATTTTAAGTATGAGCTAACTCTTTTTAATTCTGCAAGAGCTAATTTAAGATTTCTTTCAATGGCTGTAGAAATTCTTTGTTGCCATTTTTGAAGTCTCATGTATTTATCTTTAGATTTTCCACCAAGCCTATAAATGTCTGCATCTGTACCTATGCTTGTTCCTAAACCTTGGTCGAATTTTGTAACAGTTATTGGAGCTCCAGTTCTTCTTCTTTTACCTGCTTGATCAGAATCAAATTCTCTCCATTCTTGGCCCATATCTATCATTTTTTCTTCGATAACTAGACCACAATCTCTACAGATAACTTCTCCACGTTCTTCCTTAACAATTAGATTTATGCTTGCGCAATCTGGACATTTTTTTATGTATGATGTCATATATTTTTCACCACCAGTAAAAGGTACTGATATGTTTTATAAGGTTTTCTCTCAAAATTGATTTATAAAGCTTTCTATTTGTGTAAAATTAGTTATTTTCATCTATTAAATATTTTATCTTTGAAACTAGATTTTTTCGGTTTTCTTCAGGAGTTCGAATTATCAAGATGATCCTATCTATTGTATAAATTACATCTATATCATATTCTTCATTCTGAAAATGTTTTATTTATCGTGATCTATTTTCTTTTTATTGCTTTCTTTCGGGGTGATTGTTGAATGTCCGCTAACTAGATTTGTTATTGATTTTCTCCAGATGAATACTACAATCATTGTGATTGTTAAATATATCATTGCTTGCGGTGCAAAATAAGATGATTTATTTGTGTCTTCAAGTATTGGTGGAATTATATATATGATCTCGTCAAGTATCATTCCTATTACGATTGCAAATGGATAAAATATTTTCTTGTGAAATTCGTAGTTTATAATCGTTAAAATTACTAATGCTATAATCCCTGTATATATGTGGTGATAAGAATCTGCATATATCCAACTATCTGTCGGAATTAATAATAAAGATAGTCTAGTTATAAGAACAGTTAAAATAATAATTAAAAAAAATTTATTTTCTCTTTTCATAAATATTAAACAAAGTTAAGAATTTATAAAATTATTCTTTGATAAGAACTGCATTTATACTTCCTTCTTGTCCAGGTCTAGAAGTTATTCTTGCCTTACCTTTTGTTGTTTCAACTATAGCACCTTTAGTTAGGATATTTCTTCTAACATAGTGTCTATTAGCATCACTTTCAATAACACTTTCTATTTTTATCTTAGAGAATTTTTTTGTTTTTTGATCATAAAGATTGACAGTATCTGCAACCAGTAATATCTCTTTCTTCTTACCAGACATTGTTCTTAGAGATCTTCTTTTTTTCTCTCCAACCTTTGTTAATGTTGGTTGTCTACCTAGTTCATACTGTTTTTTCTTTTTAAGAGGAATGTATCTGCTACCAGATGCTTTCTTCTTTGAACGATCTTGTGAGATTGCCATGTTGTTTTTGAGTATATTGTCTATTTAAAAAGTTTTCTACAATTCTTTTTTCCGATAGTTTTTTAAATGAGTAGATAGTGTTTTGATTTAAATTTAACTTGGGGGTTATATAACAATGGTAACAGACAGACCTTTTGATGCATTAAACGATGCAAAAGACAAAAGAGCAATATTAGAATTAAAAAACGGAAAGCAATTGGTTGGAACACTTAAAGCGTTTGATCAACATATAAACTTGGTTTTAGAAGACACAGAAGAAAGAGTAAATGGCGAAGCAACTAGAAAGTTAGGGACTGTTTTCGTTAGAGGCGACACAATTATATTAATTTCTGCGGAGTAAGAAAATGACAAAAGGAACACCATCTATGGGAAAAAAGTCTGGTAAGAAGAACTTTATGAGATGTAGAAGGTGTGGAAAACCCGCATACCATTTAAGGAAAAAAAGATGTTCTAGCTGTGGATTTGGTAACAGTGCAAAATTAAGATTCTTTAATTGGATGAAAAATAGTAAAAAGAAGAGTTGTAAAAAATAAAATATTATCTTTTTTAAAACGGTAAGATTCTAAAAGATAGTAATAAAAGTATTAGTGCAACTGCTGTTGTTATACTGTATATTTTCTTATCCCATCTAAGGATTTTTGATCCATCTAGATTTCCGAATGGAATCATATTAAATAATGCTAACCATGAATTGATTAGCAAACCATATTTTGATAGCATTGGAAGTATTGAAAGATTTAGTAGTAATAAAAAGAATAGTGCTATAATTATATTTGTTATAGGTCCTGCTAGACTTATTTTCCCATTTCTTTCTCTATTAATAACTCCTCTAATCATTACTGCTCCTGGTGCTGCAAATACAAAACCAAAAAAGCTCATGAATATTGCTAGAATTAACATCTTGTCAAATGCTCTGAATTCCGCATAACAGTGATATCTTTGTGCAACATATTTGTGCGCTATTTCGTGAGCTAGAAATCCTAAACCTACCGTTAATGCTGATACTATGACCATAGTTAGTAAATTTGGACTGAAGATCCCAGAAATGCCTCCAGATAGAACTATTCCAAATGCTAAAGATATTGCTACCCATGCTTTGAATAAATGTTCACGCTCTATTTTGCTGAATTTCATGGTGTAATTCTCGAATGACAAACTTTATAAAGGTTTAGCTGGAACGAATTGTTATGGAAGGACTAAAAAAATTATTGGTTAGCGGATGTTTAGCAGGAAGTCTTTGTTTAGCTGGACCTACAGAAGCAAATAAATACAGTGCACCTGATAGTGTTAGTGTTGAGTCTAGTTTAGTTGATAGTACCTGTGTTGATCATCCTGATTTTTGTAGTTTCTTTGATTACAACAGAATTTCTTATGATGTTAATTATGATCCTTCTCTTGAACAATTTGAGGAAGCTGGAATGATAATGAATAGTGAATTAGTAAAAAAGCTTAATGATGATTTTGAATTAATCCTCGAATCTAATCCTGGCAAGGTAAGTGTTGGGCTAAGGTATAAATTCTAATTTTTTTTAAATAACA
>Ga0209249_1000556_pt1 | contig 44231 bp, 50 predicted proteins | sample SaaInlV_200m_DNA_4_FD_184653 | JGI IMG/M metagenome (GOLD analysis project Ga0209249, IMG submission 184653) | Marine microbial communities from expanding oxygen minimum zones in the Saanich Inlet - SI037_S3LV_200m_DNA (SPAdes) (version 2) | ecosystem: Environmental > Aquatic > Marine >...
GGGAGCGGGGAGCAAAGGTATAGTTGGCATGTCGGGTTTCCTTGGTTACTGAGTTGTCCAAAACACAGTGTACTCGGAAACTCGACTTTTCCTACTTCCTCCTTTTCACGCTAATTCACGTTGAACCAGAAAAACCTGCTCTAGATGTACAACCTTTAGTGCCATTCGGGTTCATTGACGAGACAGGGCGCTTAATTGTAAAGCGCTGGTCTCCAACGGAACACAATCTTTGTCTCGAAACAAATTGGGGTTATGCCCCTCAAGAAATCCCAAAGGGACTAACACTCAGAACTATAAAAGAATTAGCTAAACTATCCGCTATAAAAACACATTTTTTTTCTCAAGAGCAACAAAACAATCGTGTAAGCGCAAAAATTTTAGAAACGAAGCCCAAAGTGGTAGGGGGCAGCAAAAACGACAAGCCATTATCTGCCATATCTTATCCTTTTCAGAAACTTCAAAAATCGCGAGATAGTATTCTTGCAGAAAACGATATTGAAAAAATCTCTAAAAAAGCAAGTGAAATAATTATCAGAGACGGCCCTGCTGCTGCATTAGAGTATTTACGCCCTTTTAATAATGGGAAAGATGATGATACCGAATATCATATAAAACGTCGGATACAGGCAATTACTTATTTCCATCAAAAAGAGCTTGGATCAATAATAGATGAAACTTGGCTGGACTGGATTTGGTGTCAGTGCTCAATTTGTGAACATGAATGGTTAATTATGCCTCTGTTCTCTTCGCCAAATCTAACATTCAAGGATTTACAGCCGGTGCTATCAAGAACTTCAACTAGAGCATGCCAAGCATGTGGAAGTGTTTTTTGTAGTACGTGCAGCAATACGCTGCACGTACATTGCACTTGTGGAGAAACATTATCACACGTTATTTATCCAAATGGGCGCACAGGGCCTGCTTCCCATGACCCAATTGAAGAAATGATCTTGGAATTAGATCGACAGCCAGAAAATTATATTCAACAAATTGATTCTGCACGCCCAGACATTCATCTGTATTTTGGAGCCGAGGGCGTTGTGCCAATAGCACTGGATAGAACCTTCCCCACTACACAAGCCGTACCAATAGATGAACACTTATATTATGCAGAGATTTTATTTAATGCCGGTCTATACATACAAGCAGAGGCCCAACTCGACGCTATCTCGAATTTCACAAAAAACGAAGGCAGAGCACTTTGGTTAAGTGCTCGCCTAGATAATGTCCAATACCAAAATTTCCTGCGAAGAAGAAAACAGCATAAATTTGACCCTTTTTCTTCTGATTATTTCAAACTAAAAGATAGAATTGTCGAAAAGATTGACCAAGCAGTAGAGTTAGGCCCAAGATATAGCTCGATTTGGCTAACTCGCGCCCAAATATATCTAGACGAAAATATTTCGCTCAACCCATCAAAAGCCCTACAAAGTGCTCGGGCAGCCAGAGAACTCGACGGAGATATTCCTGATTTTTTATTAGCGGAGGGAATGGCTCTGAGCAGAACAGGAAACTATGACAAGGCCATAAACCTTTTGCAAAAGGTATCAAACGAATCCAATGCGTATCGGCTGTCTTACAAAGAACTAAGCCATGCAGAACTAAGGAGCCGGTGCGGCCACCCGGATTTCGATTTGGATGCTCATTACAATTTAGCTTATTGGTTATGGAGACAACCAAAACTTCGCAAACAAATTGATCATCTACTAGAAAAAATTATCGCCCAAGCTCCAGAAAGCGAACAGCGTTATTTTCTGGAAGCACTACAGGCATGGATAAATATAAGACAACCTGAAAAGAAACTAAAACAAACATATCTATGGGTAAAAAAAGCTATAAATAAAAACCCTCACTTAGGTCGAGCTTGGGAATTATTAGGCATGGTGCACCAAGAACGAGTTCGCGTCATAGTAGATTTAGGTTCTGAAGAAACTGCAGCATCATGTTATAGACGAGCAATACTTGAAGACCCTAGATGTGATATTGCCCTTTTATCATTAGCGCAACTCCATATTGATGAAGGTGAAATCAAACCTGCATTAGCATATCTTGAACAAGCGGCAGAGCAAGGAAGTGAAGATGAAAGCGTCTATATGATTCTTGCCGCTATCTATCTAGGGCTACGTCAATTTGATAAACAAGCATGGGCCTTAGAAAGACGCGCTGAATTAGATCCAGAATTAATATTGCAATATGAATACGAACAAAGAATTTTAAACTTATGTGAATTTGAATACTAATCTAATGAGTCGATACCAAATTACAAAAGCTACTAACGAATTAATCGATCAAGTTGAAGCTGCAGCCACACCTGAAAAAAAAATCGAACTTCTTAATCAGTTATTATCTGTTGCTCAACAAACAAATAAGCCGTTAGCAGAAATATCAACACTAAACAGATTGGGAAATATGTGGCAAGACTTGGGAGATATTCAACGAGCCCACTCTTACCGTTTAGAAGCCCAAAGCCTTCTGCAATTACACGAAGATATCAGCCCTGCTAATTTAAAGATAAACATCGAAATTGATTTAGGACGTTCCTATATTGAAGTACGAGACTTAAAAAACGCAGAAATTCACACTCACAAAGCTCTTCAATTGCTAAATCAGATCAAAAAAACCGAAAAACGTGAATTTATTCACTGCATTATTCTGATCAACTCCAGCACTATAGCTGACCTTTCCGGAGAAAATAAATTAGCTATTAAGCACATAAAAGAAGCACTTCAAAAAGCCGAACTTTTAGACGACTCATATCTTCTTGCGCTAACTTATGTAAATCTCGCAACTTTCTCACTGAACGAATATCAAATTAATGCAACGCAACGATATGCTCGCGAGGCATTAGCACATGCTATTGTTGCCAAGAATCCCTTGATTGTCCGTAAAGCAAAAATGCTTTTAGGAGGAAGTTATTCTCGAGCAAGCGCTACCTATAGAAATTACAGCTATTCAGCAAAAGCTGTCCGCTACTTTAAGGAGTCTGCCCAAATAGCTAAACAATTTGGCAACCCAATTATCGAAGTGGATACCATCACAGAGCTTGCAACGATCTTTAGTCAACTCGGCAAGCCAAAGCAAGCGATTGAATACTTCAAGAAAGCTCTTCAATTACTAGAAAATATACGAAAAAATCTTGGGTATGAGGGTTTTCAGACTGCTTTTTTTAGCTCGTATCAATCACTATATAACAAGATGATGTTTTCATCTCTTCAAGATGCCCAGATAGACCAAGCCTTTTTTACATCAGAGACAATGCGAAGCCGCATCTTATTAGCACTGCTTGGTCGTGCTAGAAGTAACGTAAACGAATGGTCCCAAGATAATCGAACAACCCTACAAACTATATTGAGAGAATATGGTGCTAGCGCGTTATCTATCGCAAAAGCTACTGAAAAAAACACACTATCTATATCCCCGGAAGACATTATCAGAGAAGATATCAACAATAGACAAACTCTATTGCAAAAAAAACGTCAGTCTTTCATGGAGTTGTATGAGGCTCAAGATATTCACCATGCACTTTGGCAACGTCATCAATCCCCATCTCCAGCAACACTTGAAGATGCTCAAAACCTCTTAACCGCAGACGAAGCGATATTAAGTTACGTTATCGACCATAACAATATAACAATTTTTGCGATCACAAAAGATTCTTATCATTTCCAAAACCTGAATTATTCAAGCGAGCAAATCAGCACAGATGTAGAAGCTGCATTATCCTCGATAATAGAATTGCAAGAAATTCTTTTAGATCCTTTTATAGCAGAATATTGGTTCAACCGCCGTGTAAACAGCCCATGGCCAGACGAAATCCAAAAAACCTATGACATACTCATTGTCCATTTGAAAAAGTTATATGCTATTCTAATTGCACCACTCCTACCTGTTATTTCAAATAAAAAGCATTTACTTATAGTCCCACATGGGCCTCTGCACCGTATACCATGGGCAGCCTTGCACGGTAAAGCAGAATACCTGATACAAAAATATTCAATAAGTCTACTTCCATCAGTAAGTATTGGAATAGCTCTAGAAACAAAAAGATATCCAAAAAACAAGACAACTATCGTATTTGGAGATCCGGACCCAGATGACAATATGTTCAAGCTGCCTGGAGCAAAACAAGAAGCGCAAATTGTTCACCAACTTTTCCAAAGTGAGCAAGAAATCTTTCTTGGAGCAAAGGCTACAAAATCGAACTTTCTCAAACATGCTTCAGACGCAAATTTAATTCACATGAGCTGTCATCATCTATTTGATAGCACAACGCCTTTACTTTCTTTTCTGAAGTTACACGGCGGAACAGCAGAAGACCAAAACGATGATGGTTTTCTCTTCGCTTTTGAGATTGCAGAATTAAGTTTGCAATCTGAATTAGTAACTCTTTCAGCATGCGAAACAGGCCGAAACAGTATAACCCCGGGTGATGAGCAATATGGCATTGTCCGATCTTTCTTGACAGCAGGGGCACAGAGTGTACTCTCAACATTATGGCATATTCAAGATCAATCGGCGTCATACTTCTTCTCAAATTTTTATCAACGTATCAAAACACATGGCATCGGAGACTCGCTAACGCTAACGCAACGCGATATGATTAACCACCCTAGTTATCAATTACCCAACTTCTGGGCTCCATATATCCTTTCTGGTGATTGGAGAAAAACGATTTGATACATTATTCTTCCCAAGACAAGGAGTAAAGCGATGGAAGATTTAATAAAATCTATATCTTGGACACACACGCCTAGCATTTTTGATCTTGTTGAAAAAGGAGAAGTGACAGATGACCAACCTGATTTCAATCAACTACACCTTCAAACTCTTACACGGGGCTTAAGCGAAACAAAAATTGCATCTCGATGGAAAACGTTTTTAGAAAAAATTAAAGGATACAAAGAAAAAGAGATCATAGTAGATAAGCACCCTGTATGGATACCCCTCATTGAACTTCATACACCTCTGACCGGAAAAGCTAGTCTGTCCTACAAACAAACTAACAGCACAGAGAGCACTTCAACATTAAAAATCTTAGGCACCGGGTTTGGCGAAACACTTACAACTTCATTTAAAAATTCAATGCGCTTTTCCAGCGAAAACGCAAGCAAATCCTTTGAGATGCAAATAATCGCAACCGTAATTCGTTTTACAGGCAAAAACAATATAGACCTCTTCCAGCTTAATCCACAAATACCAGCGGATGGTCCTGCATACCGGATAGTTGACTTCAAGCCTCTTCCAATCCCAAAAGACCTAGACCCTGCTAAATGGACCGTTTTACAAAGAGTTGACTTGCGTAATGCCGGGCAAAAAGGAGAATATGTTTGGACAAGAGAAGAAATAAGCGATGCTAATTGGAAAGTTGATCTCGGTTTCACTATGCCTTCTCTGACCGGATTGGATATCGGATGGAACATGCAATTAACTGAAAGTGAAGCTTTTGAAGTAGAGTACACAATGCCCTACGGAAAAGAGTACACTTTCTTCCAATCGACAGGAGAAAGTCGACTTACACCGTTTTGCTCAGAAAGAGATTGAAATCTTTCTGACAGTTTACTAGAGAACTTTTTTGCTGCAGAACCCCACGTGGCAAGCTGGAGATTCTGTGAAGAATAAAAACGTAGAACTAAACTTGATTTTCAAGCTTAATTCTACGTTTTTAAATAACAGTGGTATTAGACCGTCATAGACAAGACCGCCCTTTCCCACTGCGGCACAGACAATTTCCCAAACTTCTTCCAATCTGCCACGATAACCGCAGTATATTCAGGCACCCCTATAAACGCCAGGCGTGCCGCCTTTCCCGTCCAAGGCTTGGCAAGCAAGACAAAAACCAGCGACAAATTATTCTCTTTGGCATACAGGATCGCTTTCCGAAAACGCTTTGCACTGCGCTCCATAATCTTCTTTCCAGATGTGCCCCCCCCCTCCACCTCTAGCCAAAATAACGTTTCTTGCCCATCAAAGCGTCCCCACGCCAGCGCATCTGGGGCGGTACGCAAACCAGGTATTTGCACTTCACTCCAACCCGCCCAAATCTCCGTCCCGCGCCAGGACTTCCGCATCGAATCCATAAATAAGCGCGACGTGCGCCTGTGCCGACTATTCGGATTCTTGCGCCGCTCCTTATAGGCACTAAACTTCACGCCACTGGACACACGCCAACTGCGTAACGCCAGAGACGTACCTTTCCGCTTCACCTGCCAGATCGGATAGTATTGCTTTTTTGGATTCCAATCCTTGGGTGGGTTAGCGTTGTGAGAAAGAAATCCTTGCTCAACTAAATCTTTCAGACGCTCTCGGGTTTTCCATTTACCAAACCCTGCCAATGATGCAATTTCAGCTGTATACCCCTCCTTGATCCGCACTAGAGCACGCAAGACATGTAAAGCGTCATCGGAGACAGTCTCAGGATGCCAATCAGGAGCTTCCGGTGCTTGCCGGGAGGGTCTGGGAAATTTTATGGGAAACAAGGAAAAATCATATAACTCAGGCTCTATCCCCTTTTGTGTCACCGCAACCGCAATTGGTGAGCCTTGTAACCCATTCCTAACCTGCTCCAGATACCATTTTCCTGGTGAGTCCACCTGTACCCATAGAGAAGCCCCGCGCCTGTACTTGCACAGGATCGGGATATTGGTTTGTAGCGCACGAGCATAATCCCAAGGTGGCAAACCGTCTTTGTAAGAGATCGAATAGACAAAAGTATCCGTCCATTGACCGGGTTGGACTTCAATACTCTCCAAGCCGTCGAAGGTGGTTCCTTTGATATGAACTGGCATCTTCGCTATTCTGAACAACCCCAAGCAAGAACATCATCTGCACCGAAAAACTGATCGGGATTGACCCACCAGTAATTCTCGCCGTCACGCTTCTTGACACCATAATGCAAATGCGGGCCGGATGAGTTACCCGAACCGGGATCAGACGGATCGCCTCCGGATAAACCAAGAACAGTGCCACGCTCCACGATCATGCCTGCCTCGACATAGATCTCGCTGAAGTGTGCCAGCCAAACCTGGTAATACCCATTCTCGATCACAACCAGCCGCCCCCAGGGACCGTTCATGCCCGCCCAAACGATCTTACCGCCTAATACAGAATAGAGCGGTGTGCCGACATCTACTGGAAAATCAATCCCAGTGTGGTCACTGTAATGCGAATCGTGATAGACACAGCCCAGCAGAGGCTTTTCATACTCCTGTCCCCATTTGGTAAAGGGTCCCTGAATGGGAATGCCGATAATCTCCCCATCCAGGCCAAAATAATCTACCCATGTGCCGGAAAAAGTGCGCGTTGGGTCGCTGTCATTACCGTACCATTCAGAGACATTGCCATCATGCCAGTTCGGGATATTGTGATTGTCACTATCCTGCGGAATATCCAAGAGCCATTGCGTAACACTCGGCTGCGCCCACTTAGGTAATTGCGGAATGGTGATTCCCACGATCACCACATAGGCAACCACAAAAAGGATACCGCACAGAAAAGGTAGGGCAATTACCCCGAAGGTAATCTTGAGTAAGCCTTTCATTCCCTATAAGACCTTGCCCATTCGGTCCAACTGGATCATACCTACCTGCCCAGACTGCAAGCCCATCGAGGCTTCGATGGACAAACCATTGCGCACCATGCGCATTGAGAGCCAGTAGGATAGCCCAGAACCCAACAAAACCGGCAAAAGATAGATCGGGTTTTGGGCATAGAGTCGTCCGTTTTCAGGGGTCATGACCGCAATCACCACCAAGACCCCTGGCGGGAAAAGCGCCAGAAAACGGGCCTGCCATTCAATGCCTTTCGAGGCGGCGCGTGCCCGGGAAAGCACTTCCACTACCGCACCCAAGGTCGTACGCAGGTTAGCGATCAGGGGTGAAATCTCGATACGTCCTTCAATGGATGCCAGCAGGGATGTGGCGACAATATCCACCGCCGGATTATCCCAGGCGGTCGTCCATTCCTTCACGGCTTGAGCAGCCTGATCGGTTGCGGCCGTGCGTAATCGCAGCACCAAATCATCCAGCACCAAGCGACCATCCGGCCCCACCGAACGAGCCGCCCCATCCAGCGCATCTTGCAAGGTGCGCCCCTGGGTTAGAAGCGTTTCCACCACAGATAGTCCACGCAAAATATCTTTAGCTTGTTGTAAGCGGAAGGATTGGCGCAGGTCGGAGAGCGAACCGGCATAGATCAAACCACCTGCCATCCCAAACAGAACCGCAGGCAAAGTCCCCAACGAAAGACCCGCCACCAAACCGCCGCCCGCCCAAGTCAGGAAACCAAACATGATCTGGTTGAGTGCCAAGCCTGTGCCTGTCTGACGCGCCATCTTCTCCAGGTCGACCCGCTTCTCAGGTGCGGCAACACCCATTTGACGTGCCATTTGTGCCTCGTTATAGGTGCGTCGCCAGCCCAAGACCAATGGAATAGCAGAAAGCGCCAATGCGCCAATAATTGCGAGTAAAACTGTCATCGTTATTCTCCTTGTGCCCCAGATGGGGTGCTAGAATTGCCGCAGCCAAAAGCTAATCTCTTCTGCCCCGCCATTTTGCAACCAGATCACGAAATACAGCCCGATCACCCCTAACCAAATCGTCACCATCCAGTAGACATTCGAGCCATCCAATTGAAGCGTAATCGGACGAAATGGATGAGCAGGGCGAGTAGCCTGAACTAGTGCGGGTTTCTCCAACTGATGATCCCCATGATAGGTATAACGCCGCACCTGCGTCGCAAACTTGATCCGCCTTTTCAAAAAGACTTCCAGGGGCACGCGATCCGGCCCCATGCGCAAAAGCGCCAACGCCATAAAAAGAATCAAGACCACAAAAGCAATCACACCCTTCAGCACCAAACCCAGGGAAGGAATCAGCAGGCAGATTACGGCGGCAATCGCACCAACCCCCATAATGGTCAGGTCACGGTCATTAAACATCTGAATTTATTCTCCAATCAAAACGGCGGGGCAGGCTTGAAGCTTTCCAATAACTGCCCAAGCTGCGGCAGAATCAGGAAGCCGATCAGTACCAAGACGATCAAACCCACCACACCCAGAATCGCGTAGGTCGCCATCTTGGAACCGCCAAATGCCATGCCAGCGCTTCCCTGAAGCACATAGAATAAACCGCCCAAGAGTGCCACGACCACGATCAGCCCGACCAGAAAGCCCCAAGCATCGCGTGCCAGGATCAGGATTTGCTCCATGATTGGGCCGAAAAGCCCCGGACCATCATCCAGCAAATGCTGGGCGTTAGCGCCTAAAAAATTCATACTCTTGCTCCTGAAAGAAAATCAACATGCCCCTAAAAAGATTGCCGCAGCGGGGATTGCTACGCTTGCAAGCAGCATCCCAAATAATGCTTCGGCAATCTCGATCAGGGCAGCCGAAGTATTTACCGAGCCACCTGCTGAGGCGGACAGAACCGCCAGGAAGGTGGATTTCAACATCCGTAAACCTGCCAAGCCCGCGATCAGGGATGCTGAAAAAACACCCAGATCATTAATCGGTCCGCATCCCGCCCCACCAGGAATGGCGCTTGCTGTTGCCTGCACCAGAACGGGAATGCCCAGAAAGGCAAAAAGCACCAGCATCAAGACACCGGTCATGCCTGCAATCGCTTCCCAGACCCACAGATTCGCCCCGATCAAGCTACCCGCAGAAAGGCGCAATATCTGCGCTAACGCTGCCAATAAACCAACCGCCAATGTCACGACAACCAGCACCTGCCAGGCATCCCGAAAGATGCCCTGAAGAATGTTCGCTACGGTGCTCATCTATTTGAAATGTCCATCAAACTCACTCTCTAGCGCTGGGAAGAAACGCTCGCCCCAGAACTGGAGTTTCCAGGTGCGTGTTGGGCCGGTGCGGTCTTTCAGCGTATGTACTACCAGATTGAGACAGCCGCAATTTGCTGGTTCACCAGTACGCGAAACCAGCAGGACACGATCTGCTTCATAAGGGACACGTTCATCCCCCAGCAAATGCGCCAGGTTGAAACCTTCTTCGAGGGAGAAACTTTCGGATTTCAAGGCCGCTGCTACGATGATGGCCCAATTGTGACGCCGCGACATAGCACGCAGGGCTGCCGCTGCTTCTCCACTGCGCTGTTCGAGTGGGATCATGCCGGTTAGCCCAACTACGGGCATACGGTTGAGATAATCCACAGTTAATAAAGCGGGGCCTCGTTCGGGGAAGTTATATGTATGCAGCAACACATCTTCCAGCCCACGCACGGTGTCACGCCGATCATCCAGCGACAACAAAACTGCATTACCCGCTTCAGCCAGCTTATTTTCCAGAGCAAAGGAATCTGCCTGCCCGTGCGGACCGGCCAGGAAAGCCAGCGCTTGCTGGGAGAGACGATATTTGAGTTCTTCTTCGGTATGCTCGTAACAACCGATCGCGGCAGGGAAAGCCTGCTTGGATGCTTCAAAAAGCATGCGCAGCATCCAACTGGTCTTGCCCACGCCAGGGGCAGCCGCAAGCAAGGTCAAGCCTCCACCCCAAAAGGGCAGTCCGGCAAATTCACCGAAGATTTTATAGGGAGTGGGAACACCGATCACACCAGCACGCATGGCGGCAGTATAGAAGATTTCGGGTAGGGGTACCCTAGCTGATGGACACGCTAAAGCAAGGCAGGCACAAGCCAATTTAACAGACTGAAAAACGCCAAGCCCAGAAACATGCCCGGCAAGGCTGGCGTCAGGCCATCATCGGGATGGTGTTTGCGCCACCACCTGCGCCAAAACTCCACACCCAAAAGCGTCAAGACCAAGCCCGACCATGGGAAAAGACAGGCAATCCCCCCAAGCGCCAGCAGGTCTGCTCGTCCGATCAACCTGCGCCGCACGCCAAAGCCAATCAGAAGTAAGAGCCAGGCAGCCGGAGAGAAGAGGCTTGGCAGGATCACAAAAGCTGGTAGTTTCGGGAAAATTCCCCACGCTACCACCAGCACAACCGCCAGCACTTGCCATAAGGAGAGTGGCGCTGAGACAAAAATGCTTGCCAGGAAGAAAAGCTCGATCGCAGGCACCAGGCGGTAGCGCAGGTCGGCAACGCTGAAAAGCGCAAAGGAAAGCAACCAGAGTGGGGTCGTCTCAATCATCTTATTTCCCGCTTTGGTCGATCATAGACAATAGTTCAGCATCCACGCTTGCTCGTTGGGCAGTTTCCCAAAGCGGGCGCTCCGCCCCCTCGATCTCTCCCCCAGATTGAAGATAGGTTCTTGCCATCATACCCACCTCCTGCGGGTATTGGGCGGCGAAGCCTTCGGGGGAAAAGCCCGCTGCTTCGATATGACTGGATAGTCCGCCAAAGGCAGACTGGAAGGAATCGGAAGAACCGCCAAAACCGTTCAAGAGGTCCTTCTTTACCTGGGCAGAAGCAGGGAAGCCAACATCCGCAGCCTGGGGAGCAGCCTGTGGTGCTCCTTGTGGCGCACCGCCAAAGCCTTCGATGCGAGATTGCAACTGCTCTTGTCGAGCTGCCATTTCTTGCCCGCGTCCCAAGCCATAGGCAACTCTGGCTTGCCCATGTGCGCCAACCGCGTCCAGGGCAGTACCCAACTTATTGAAACTCTGCGCTTTGGATAAATGTGCTGCTTCAGCGCCCAAACCAGCAGAAGCAGTAGAACCAGCCACAGAACTTGCTGTGCTGGCGGCAGCTGTTCCTGCTGCCGCCGTGCCCGCACCCGCGCCTGCTCCACTACCAGCCGCCGCACCTCCTGCCGCCATACTGCCACCCGCACCCGCTGCTGCACCAATCCCACCGGTTGCCGCAGCCAAGGCAGCGGTCGCCACCAAACCTTTCGCCACGCCAAAGGCTTTCTTGGCGGCGTCCCCGCTAGCACTCAGGGTCATCTTTGCCAGAATACCGGACAAGGAAAGTAAAGCACCTGTCGCCCCAAAGAGCCATAAGAGACGCACCAAACTCAAAACTAGCCCACCATGCGAGAGCGAGCCTGCCACGGAAACCGCTGCTTTGAAGACACCTCCCGCAACCAGGGGCAGGAGTGAGATTAGAACCACGCCCTTCAACCACAGCGAACGTAGCCAGCGCATTTGGGGAATAACCGCTGCCACCGCCACCCCCGGACCAAGGATTGCCAGCACGAATAGGGTAGCTTGTGCTGATGTAAAGGCAAAGAGCAAACCTGCCATTGCGAGGATCGCGGCAAAGGTCATTCCGATCCCGATCAGGGATTGGATAAAGACCAATCCGGGGATGATCGAGGTGATATTCAGGAAAGCGGGGGCGGTCATCAGGGTTACAAAGTGGGCTGCGAGCGCTGAAGCTTCCCCTATCGCACCGACCCGACACATCCACCAGCCCAGGCGAGCCACCAGATCGAGAAAGGGACCGGACAGAACCGCCAGCAGCCCTGCTGTAAGCCAATCCCCAACCACCACCATCGGGCTGTCATTGCCATCTCCGAGCAACTTACTCCAATGGTAAAGAGCAAGACGTAATAAAAAGAGAGCTGGAGCAAGCGCCGCAGCCGTTTTCAAACCAGACCGGGCCACAGCCGTGAACTGATCCTTTTGGGCAGGCTGAACCAACTCGCTCAGGGACGCTGTCCAGCGACTAACCTCCTGCTTGAAATCCTGTTTCTGCGCTTCAGCGGTCTTCCTGAAAAGATTACCCAGCGCTTTGGAGATCGTGTCATCGTGAAAGACGACATGGAAAAAGGTTTGCGCAATCGTTGTCACCACTGAGCCGCCACCTTCATCAGGAGGATCATCTGGCATCTCTTCACCATCGCCCGGTTCCTCCGTGCCCAGCACAGGCATGCCAACACCATTTGCCAAGACATGCGAGATTTTGGTCGAAGCAAGCCCCAACATAGCTACTGATAAAGAAATTACCAACAAAGCAAGTAAGCGAAAGGCATTTTTTGGGATCATGCTGACCTTCCTCATCGATTCAACATTTTGAGCGAGGCATCGCCAAAGAGCGGTAACTGACGCCTTCTATTCTTCTGGTCTGCGTAACACTTCTCCTGAAAACCACATTGCAGGCAAGCCTGCGGGTTACGAACCGCCTGCAACGGGAAAATCCGTCTCTGGCTGGCTTGCTCGCCCATAGGTAGAACCATCTTCAGGAGTTCTTCCAATGGAAAGGCTGCCTTGAAAAGTTCGGCTTCCCCGCTTTGACGTTGCAAGCCAAAGACCAAGGGCGGAGTTTTCCAGCTTTTCTCCCCGACGCGGTCCGCAGACTGCACCAAGGCGAAGCGCAGTTGGTCATGTCCACGACCATCCACCACAAAAAGCCCGATATGGTTGCGTTTCTTTCCTGAAAAATTTTCACGCCAGACCCAAACAGGAAAATAGGCTGCCTTGCGCACACCAGGAGCGTGTAAAGCCAGCCATTCCTTTTCGATAACCAATTCCACATCCGGAGAAATTTGCATCCCACCGCGCCAGTCGTAGAGCAAAAAGGCCCAAACGCGGGCGTATTCCAAGACCATTTGCCAGCTACCCATCCTGCGGATACCGATCTGTGAACCAAGCCGGTGGCTGGGATCAAAGCGTCCACCGGGGAAAAGCTGTGACCGTTCTGGGGAACTCATCGGATGGTGACTGCGATAAGTGGCTACTTCACCGATGTACTGCTCAATATCGGGAAGGGCAGCTTCTCCGATCTCATAATCCGTCAGCGCATCCTTGAGAGTCTTGCCTGCCGAATAATCTTCCAAGACCTGCCAGACCACATCAAAGACCGGTTCAGGGGTTTCGCCGGCCAACCACCAGCCAGCCGCAGCTGGGCAATAGGCGTAAAGTAAGGCTGGCAGGATCGGATTGCCGCGTGCCTGCTTGTTACGATCATCGAGCAGGGCGTGAAAGAGATCAGTATGCATGCGTACTTACCAAAATCAGAAGATAGACCACCGTCCGCCAGGCGGCAGGTGTGCGTCTGCCTGTGACAACTTCGCCACTCATTTTTCGCCAAAGAAGCTGGATCAACCCCGTGCTAAAGAAAGTAAAGGGAAGTGCCCACAGGGTCGTCTCGGTTGCAGGCAGGACAAGAATGATCCCCGCCCAGAGCTTTACATCACCACCGCCCATCCAGCGCTCCTTCCAGAAAAGCAAAAAGGCTGCCAGAAAGAAGAGAACGTACCAAGGCTTTGGCAGATTGGTGAAAGACCCGAATAGGATCAGGGGGAGAGTAACCCAATTCGGAATACGGGCATGGCGAAGATCGTATAGCGCAACGAGTACCGCAAGTAGCAATAAGAGCAGGAGAATTTTCATGGACTGACAACCTGATAGTTCCAAAAAGCGGTTGGGACGCCGTTGTAATTGATGTCGGCTGCCAAATCCGCAGATAGATCAGGGATGTCATCTGGCATGATCTTTCCAGAGAAATACTGCGGCAGCCACACATCGCCAACCAGCAAAAGATACGAGACTTCCCATTGCCCGACATAAGGCACGCGATCTTTTCCAAAGGAAAGCCATTGATCTTCGAGATAAGGAATTAGGGTGTTGGAAATGGCAGGGACAAAGGAAAGGGTGATCTGGACTTGCTGCAATTCCAAAGGCACAATCTGTTTTTCGTTATGAACCGTTAGGGCATGAACGCGTTGCGACGCCGAACTAACCGGTAGCGCTCGCAGCTCATCAACGTTTTCTTCCGAGAAATACAAGCGTGGAAAAGAGAGAAAGATGGTCGTATCCCAATAAGATTCACCGATCTGGCAAGTCAGTCCCTGCGAATCTAAAGCTAAAGATGCGCAGGGATAGGCAGGTAGGAACTGACTCGCCTGTCCTTCTTCAACAAGATGAGGGAGATATTTAAAGGGGGAAAGGGATAGATAGAGAAAAAGAAAAATCACACTGTGTCGCATGGGGCAGCCTCCTACAAGGCATCATACGACAGCACTGACAGGGGTACCCATCGCAATGAACACAGGAATATAATTAGTTTTGCGAAGAGACAGGCTGACTAATGGGAAAAAGAAGCGAATAATTAGAGATTTCCCGTTTTATATCGGATAATACGCACTTTGTGACAATTGTCCGATATAAAACAGACAAAAAAACATGTTCTTTCTTACAGCGAGACACTGCTAACGCCAATCAGCATGGGGAAATCTTCTGCGACTATGCCTAAAGTTGTGTATAATATTCAAGGGAGTTTTATAAAAACTCCCTTGAATATTATACGGAAACAATTATGCCAAAACCCGCACAAGAAATCGCACTGGCTATATTCAAAGAGAAAGAAGGCTGGCTCAGGACCAGGCAAGCCCTAGATTTGGGCATTAGCCCACGCACCCTCTATGCTTTGCGGGATTCCGGAAAGATCATTCAGGAGAACCGGGGACTATATCGTCTTGCAAATTTGGAACTATCCTCCCATAAAGACCTAATCCAGGTCAGCATGCGGGTACCAAGAGGCGTAATCTGCCTCATCTCAGCCCTGGATTTTTATGGCATCACGACGCAAATCCCCCACTTTGTTTACCTGGCTCTACCAGAAAATGCGGAAAAACCGCGCATGAACTATCCCCCGTTGCGCATTTTCTGGCTTTCTCAAAAAATATATGAGGCAGGCATTCAGGAAGAAACAGTTGATGGCATCTCTATAAGAATCTATTCTTTGGAAAAAACCATTGCGGACTCTTTCAAATTTCGCAAAAAGATTGGGTTGGATGTCGCTCTGGAAGCCCTACGTCAATCCATTGACGAGAAGCGCTGCGATGTTGATACTCTCATGCAATTCGCACGCCTAAATCGTGTGGAAACCCTCATCACCCCTTATCTGGAAGCCCTTCTATGACCAAAAACATCTCAACATCTGTTCATAGCCGCTTATTGAATCAAGCCCGTGCCAGTGGCCGCCCTTTGAATGACTACCTTCAATACTATGCCATCGAGCGTTTTCTTTATCGCTTGAGCCAATCTCGCTACCGTGATGATTTCATCCTCAAAGGGGCCTTAGCTTTTCTCGTCTGGGGCGGTCCCATCCATCGCTCTACAAGAGATATAGACCTATTGGGTTCTATGTCCAATGAAGTGGAAAATTTGGTCAGGATTGCCCAGGAAATTTGCGCTTTGACCGTAGAAGACGATGGTATGTCCTTCCCATCGGAAAATATCCAAGGCATATTGATCAAAGAGGATGCAGATTATGAGGGCGTACGCCTAGCCTTCTTCGGATATCTTGGAAAGGCACGCATCAAGATGCAAATTGACATCGGCTTTTCCGATCAGGTTTTCCCTAAACCTGTCCGCACGGAATATCCGACCCTGCTTTCATACCCTGCCCCGGAACTAAAGAATTATCCCAAAGAAAGTGTGATCGCGGAAAAATTCCAGGCAATGGTCTATCTGGGCGAGATCAACAGCCGCATGAAGGATTTCTACGACATCTGGTTTCTAGCCTCCCACTTTGATTTCGACGGTTCGTTGCTTCAGGAAGCAATCAGCCAAACCTTTCGCCAACGCAAAACAGACATTCCATCAGTTCCTATTCATGCTTTTTCTGAAGAATTTGCTGAGAAGAAAAGTTTGCAGTGGATCGCTTTTTTGGAACGCAACGGAATCGAGAACGCGCCTTTCAAGCTTTTAGTTATCACACAGGAAATCAAGGCTTTTCTTACCCCAATCGTTGAGACAACCACACAAAGCAGCCCGTTTACAGACCATTGGATAAATAGAGTCTGGGAAAAATGAAAAGCCGCCTGGATGAGGGGGGCATCCAAACGACTTTTCAATCCTAAGTATACAATATTTTTCAGGGGGGGGGTAAGCCCGTGCGCAATTCATTTTTCCTGATACCACTCACCACCGCCCCCGCCACAGACCCAATCATTTACTCGTTTCTTCCCACTCGAAGGGATTGCATCGAAGGAGAAACGATAGGCATCCTGCGGATTACAGCCACGCCCTTCCGGGAGATTGCCTGTGATCCTCACCGAGCGATAACCTTTGGTTTCCAGATAGGCAATCGCGGCAAAATCCGGTTCCAACTCCCGATAAAATTTCACTCCACAAGACAGCAGTACCCAAAGCATCCCCACCAAGAGCACAAGTATTTGCCATTTTTTCATCTCAACTCCAAGACATAAAAAAAGAAACCGACAGGATGAGGGGGGCATCCTATCGGCTTCTTGATCCCAACTATACACGAATTCATGCAGGGGTGGTCAGCGCGTGCGCAACTACTCTTCCCAGCCGATCTGTCCCTGCCCTTCCCGAACACCCCAATAAAAGACGCTGCCCCAGGAGTACGTTCGCTCCCAAAGCGGGTTGTCGATGCGGTTGGCATCATCCATGCGGCGGATCTGCACAAAACGGTCCCAATAGGCATCTGCCGCACCGTTATGATCGAGGTCTGCCATCATCGAAGCGGGCAAACCTCGCACTGCTGAAGGCGGGATTTCGCCACCGGAAGAACGTCTTTCCCAAGCCCATTCGCGATGTCCCGTGAAATCACCAAATTCATCACGCCCGCAGTTGAGCGAACCGCCACCGCCCCTTTCACAATGACTTGCCCACTCCTGATAACGCAACTCCCAGTACAGGCGATAAGGCGCACGAGCATAACCTTCATACAGTGGAAAATCAGCAGGCAGTTCATCCAAGCCGACACTGCCCGCCAACGGACCACCGCCCGCTTCAGGGTGAGAAGGCAAATCCCAATAGAAAAGCATCGGGTTAGCTCCCAATGGCAGCGAAAATTCACCAATATGCGGCAAGAAAACAGTAGCAGCACCGGCTGCTGGGCGGAACGTCAATGTCAGGCGGATGTCGCGCCAATCACCGGGGGCAGGGCTACCGGGGCTACCGCCACCCAATGCGGCGTAAGCAAGCCTGCCCGTACCCGAACTGGTCGGCAAAGCGCCCAAGCGAATGGCAGTATCTTCCCAACGCACCAAGGTCGCGGGGTACGGTCTTGCGTCCAGAGAGATGGTTGGGAAACGCGCACTAGCGGTAAGATGCCAATCCCAATCCGTGCCACACACGACACCACCAGGCGTAAGGGTCAGTTCAGTCGTGCAGGGGTTGGGTGGCTCTATATATTCAACTGGACATTCCGTCGGAAATCCAGTGTTATAGGCAGCCAGAATCACGCCTGTACAAGCATCTACCAAACCGCTGGTTGGCAGACAACTTCCGGGCGGTGCTGAAGTACCCAAATAGGAAAAGTACTCAGATGGGATCAAGACGTTAGAAAAATCTGTTGGCGAAATTTCTGTGCAAGAAGCACCGCCTCCACTACTTCCACCGCTCGAACCGCCACTGCCTGAGCCGCTTCCACCGCCATTGGTTCCACTGCCTCCTGTCGAGCAGGTCACTGTATCCGGCGGGGTATAAAAGCAATCTCCCGCATCTGCATATGCAGTGCGGGTTATCTGCGCTGAAAAGAATAAAGCCAGCACAAGCCATAACCACAGTCGTTTGGACAATTTCATCTTGATCTCCTACTCCTGCGCCCCGTTGATCGTAGTCAGGATCGCGTCACGCGCCACAGGGTCGGTAGCCGCCTGCCAATCATCTGGCAAGGGCTGCACATCCAAACCATAAACAGCCTCCAACCAGGCGGCATTCCAAACCGGCAAGCCGAGTAACGAACTCATCATCTCTCTGTCGGATGCTGCCAGGTCAACATCCAGCCCCACATCGGCATAGCTCATTCGCCCACCGTCTGCACGCCAACCGAGCCATAGCCATTCGCCTTCCCCGTATCCAAAGAACAGAAAGGTGCGTGAAGCACTCAAACTGCCATCACCGCCAGTGTAGGTATTTTCGCCAAGTTGCATGATTCCGTAAGCGGTTTCGGTGTCCTGCGATACAACGCAGATCAGGTCAAAGCTATCACCCCAACCCTGTCGCTCGTTGCCAGCAATGGTCTCGGTGCGAAAACAACCGCGCATGGCGAGCGAGGTCGCAGGATTCTTAGAGCGGTCTATGCTCCATTGCCGCAGATCAGGCAGGGCAGGGACGGTGAGCAGGTCGATCGAGAGCGGTCCGTCACGATCGGTTAGCACACGAATACTGCCGATCTGCGTCTCCATCGGGATCGCGCCAAAGCCCAAAGCCTGTGTAGCTTCTGCACGACTATAGCCTTCATGGATCGCCAACACCCAGGCAACCGTGCGTTCCAGGCCTTCATAGACGCAAGCGGGACTCAATCGCTTGTAATTTTGGCTGAGCGGCATATCCAGTAGAGACCACTCTGCTGTATTTGCCGTACAGGGTTCGGGTGTCACTGTTGGAGCAGATGGTTCTTCTGTCGCTTCTTCGGTCAAAGCTCCCAGATGCGGAGTTCTTGGAAGTTCTGACGTCCGAAATTTATTCGCACGCCACAACACCATCCCCCCAGCCAGCAAAAGCAGCAGGGTCGATACGGCAATTGCGATCACAACATACGAGCGCAATCGTCGTTTGCCTGCCAGATCGGTATAGGTAAAGAAATTCATCGGATTTTCCTCATTGATCTTCTCGGGTAACGCCATGTGCCAGATAGCCAACAGTATCTATCGCGATCCAGCGCTGGGGAAAGAGAAAGCCAGGGGTTAGGACGCCCGCCTGCACACGGCAGGCGGGTCTGCCCTGATAGCGTCCACATTGAACTGAATTAAGATTCAGGTAGCTGGGAGCCTGATTGCGAAAGTAGGTTGCGGCAACTGCATTGCCTGCGGCTGTTGCACGGATCACGCCATGCGGCAGGACTTCGATCTCCTGCGCTCCGGCATGAGCAGCCAGATCGCCAACTGCCACCGCATCCATCATGCGTACACTGGTGGTCATATAGTCCAAGAGCCCCATCAGGAAGACAGCCATCAGGGGCAGGATGATCGCATACAGGGCAATCGTCTGCCCGCGTTCTTTTTGATTTACTGCCATTTTGCTTTCCAGGTTTCCGAACGCGAGACAAAGCGTTCCACAGAATGCCCACTGCCAAAACCCAGCCTGAAAAGCTCCGGGATCTGCCAACTCACCTGACAAGCGCCTGGCTCTCCGGGGGCGCTGGGCGGCTCGATCCGCACGGAATACTGCACGCCAAAGGTGCCACTCCAGGCAGAAGCAAGCGTGTCATTTGCGATCCGCTGTGCATTTTGTGCGGCTCGGACGGGGTCGGGCGATTGACTCAGGAATTGGGCGCAACCGTATGCTGCTGCGGTTGCAGCCGTTCTTGCCCGATGAATCGGGATCAGGGAGAGAAAGCCAAACGCCATCAGGATAATCAAAACAGAGAAAAGGGCTGTCTCTGCCATCGCCTGTCCCTGTTCGGATCTACGCTTCTTTCCTGCCATTATTCAAAACCTCCTTCCGGGGGCGGACCGGGGTAGAAGCGCCACAAGCGGAAAAAGGAGCGTCCTTTTTGCGCTTCGATCAGGGTGATCCCAAATGCCCAGGGTGCATTCTGCTCAATCGCAATACTGGAGCGCACCGTGCGGGACAGGTTTTGTTGGGATGTCACAGCATCCCTGATGTCAGGCCATAGGATGGTTTCGCGCACGAGGTGGGTCGCGGAGTCGTTATAAACACCTTCCGCCACACCCGTGATGAAGACGCCCCAATCCGCAGCCGTAGCCCGAAAAGCGTAAAAGCCTGCAAAAACCAAGCCGAAGATCAGCAGAGTCATAATCGGGATCATCAGGGCAAACTCCGCCATCGCCTGTCCTCGTTCGGTTTTCATTCGGCTAACCGCCTGCTGCCATATTGAGGGCGTTGATCCCTGTCTGGAAGGCATTGATCACAGCCTCCCGAAACTGCGGAATCACCGCCATCGCGATCACACCAATCGCGCCAAAGATCAGGGCGTATTCACCGAAATCCTGTCCTTCTTCGTCCTGGAAAAGTGCTTTCATTTTTTTGAACATCGTTTTTCTCCTTTTGTTTGCAAGCGTGCCTTACTCGGTTTTCCAGATGTATACAGGAAATCGGGGCAGGGTACCTGCATGGATGCACAAAAAAAGCAGGCTGCCTCAGGCAGCCTGCGTGGAGAAAAGAAGTGTTTTTTGGATTAGAAAGTATTGCTGATAAAGGGCATCACCATCGACAGCACCAGCCCGATTACAGCCGTAACACCGAAGAGCCCACTGCGCTGGCGCACCAAGGCGGCACGCTCTTCGGTCAGTTCCAGAACCGTCCGATGCACGGATTCCCGCAAAGCGGTGACACCCGCCAGAATCGGTCTACTGCGCTGGAAGAAGTCCAGAATATCTGTCAGGAAAAGTGTGGCATCCGTATCGCCTGGATCAGGGAGATGCGCCTGCACCACTTCAATGGCGCTCTCGATATCCTTGATCTCCATCTGGGCAACGAGTAAACCGAGTAGATTGGAAAAGGTGCCCCCAACTGCTGCTGTACGCCGCAAGGCATCCTGCACACCGACGCCCGATGAGAGCAGAGATTCAAGTACCGAAAGCGCGATCAACATATTATTGCGCATGGTCTCGGCACGTGTCTTTGCCATCTTCTTCAGACGCGTATAAGGTCTGCGCAGACCAAGATAGATATAAAAAGCGGCAAAAAGCGGAGCGGCAACCAGCATCCCGTTCAACGCCAGCGAGCCTGCCATCAACCCGCCAACAATCAGATACTTGCTGAACTCTCGAATGGCCGCCGCGTAGAATTCACCTGGCGTATTGTACGGGTAGCCGGCTCTACGAATGAGCGCCACCACATCCAGCATATCTTTGGCTTGATTGGGGTCAAAACGTTTGGGAAAAAGCGTGATCAGGATCGCTTCCCAAGTCGAGCGCCTAGCTGGCTGCTGTGCTTGGTTTTGATAGGCTCCATCCAGGCGGTTATGGCGAAAGAAGCCATACTGCAAGGCTGAGATCAATTCAAACGAAAAGGTGGCAACACTCAGTGCGCCGAGAAAGGCTAATGCGGTCATGAAAAAGATCCTCCGTTGACAGACTACCATAATCTTTCTTAGGGTAGGGGGGAAACTGTGCACCATAGAACAGCCCATAAATGCCAATAATAGAATTTCTTATTGGCATTTATGATAAAATACACCAATAAGAAGAGTCAGTATTGGCACGGAGATCGCGAATGAATCCAAAAGATTACCTTTCAGAAGAAACAGGAAAAGCCATTTTCACCCAACGTGATTATTGGGCCTTTTTGCCTGCTCCCTTACCTCCTGAAGTTCACTGGCAAACTGATCTCGTGGAATTACTGACAAAAACAGAACGCGCATTGGCAGCGCTTGCCAATATTGGTTATGCTTTTCCTGCACCCCATATTACGGTGCGCCCCTTTATCTATCGGGAAGCAGTTCTTTCCTCGCGTATCGAAGGAACCCAAACCACCCTAACAGGTCTTTATGACTTTAAAGCTTTCCAGATGGAATTGATCGAAGCAAGTCCAGACGCCCATGAAGTCCATAATTATGTCCTTGCGCTTGAATATGGCATTGAACGCCTGAACACCCTGCCAGTTAGTTTACGCCTGATCAGGGAGATCCATGAGCGTTTGATGACGGGTGTACGCGGCGATCTCTGGACACCAGGGGAATTCCGCCGCAGTCAAAACTGGATTGGTTCGCCCGGTAGCACGCTTGAAAGCGCAGCCTATGTTCCCCCGCCAGTGGATGAAATGTATCTTGCTTTGGATGCACTGGAAAAATTCATTCACACGCCATCGGACATTCCTGACCTGATCCGTCTGGCATTGATCCACTACCAATTTGAAGCCATCCATCCTTTTCTTGACGGAAACGGACGGATCGGAAGATTGCTGATCGCTCTGCTCCTTTGCGAATGGGAGATTCTTCCACAACCACTTTTGTACTTGAGCGCCTATTTTGAAAGAAACCGTTCTGCTTATTACGAGCATCTGCGTGCTGTCAGTCAAAAGGGAGAATGGCAGGAGTGGCTGACCTTTTTCCTGCGTGGTCTTTGGGAACAGGCTGAAGAGGCACATCGACGCGTCAGGGCATTGGTGGCTTTGCGAGAAAAATATACCCTGCTATTGGAAAATGAACGTACAGCAGCGCGCCTCATGCAGGTCGTAGATTTCCTTCTGGAGCAGCCCTTACTAACCATAAAACAGTTACAAGTTAGTTTGAATTTAAAAGACTATAAAGCTGCACAACGTTATATCAACACACTTGAAAACTATAATGTTTTGGAAGAAATAACAGGACAGGCCAGAAACAGAAAATATCGGGCGACTGAAATTCTGCACACAATTGAAAGGGCTCTCTAAGTTTCTTTCACAAAGGTGCCTTTACCCCAAAATGACAGCCAGAATCTTCTTTTGTGCTTTTGTCCTGCGCACCTTTTCATAGCCCCTCGGGTCAGCGCACCAGATCGCTCCACTACCCGTCTCCCATGTATCTCCCCCAAACTCACGTGGCCAGAGCGGATAAGTCTCCTTATCCCAATTCTTCGGTAACAGGTAAGCCCCATTCCCCCGTATCGCCTGAGACCAACGCTCCAAAGCTTCGAAGCGCGGTCCCCATAAGCCCCAGACCAGATCACGCCGTACCTGTTCTTTTTTGGCAAAGCGCAGCCTGCGGGCACAATCCCTGCAAAGCGGCACAGCATTTTCAGGACGCGCTAACCGCCAGGCAAGTTCGGGCGAGAGATCGTCGCCGGGCAAGACAAAACGCCAGGTGGCACTCTTCCCACAACCCAGGCAGTCCGCAGGAAACTCTCTTCTCCACGGTGTCCCCGCTGCCGCAGCAGCAAGTAATTCGTCCTGAAATTCATATTCCAGTTCCACCATCTGCTCGGAAAGAAAAAGGGCACCTTCCGGGACGGAAATCTGTGCAGGCAGGCTGTAGTCCAGAATAAAGCCAGCCGAGGCGAGGATACTGCCCCGCTCCCAAGGAGCAAAACGCTCTTGCACGATCTCAGGATCGACCTCTCCAAAACCACTGATCCCACACGCGGCTTTCACTCGCCGGATATCCGCGATAGCACTCGCGAGTAGCGCAAAAATCAAATCCTGTACGCCTGTATTGGGATCGACACCACCCACCTGCTGATGAGCATTTATGTTTACTTCAGCCAGAATTTCTCGTACCAGCACATTATCCATCTGCATATCCGGAGCCATTTCCACCACCACATCTGTCTCTGGCAACTTCACAAAACGCCAGGGCTGCACCACCTGATCGAAAACAATTTCAGCCTTCTGCTCATCCCTCGTCGCCAGCGCCACGATTCGCAACGGCGGGCAAAAAAAGGTCTGATAGAGCCGATGTGCCTTAGTGGGGTAAGGGAAAATAAATATCCGCTCCCCAAGCGCACGGCGAAACATCACGCCTACTGCTTGCGAAAAAGCTCGACGCAAAACAATTATCTTTCTCATGGTCAGTCTCCAAAGAGTTGTTTGAGTAGCGCTTTCTTGCCCGAATCAGGCAGGGTCTCAAAGGCTGCTTCGTAATCAGGATCATCAATCTCTTCCCCCTCAAGATCACGTTCCAACATCGCTTTCAGGCGATGCGGGGGAAGGTTTGCAAGCACGCTTGCCGCTCCGCCTGGACCGCCGCGCGGAGATTCCAGCGTTCTGGCGATGGCGTTGGAAACGCCGGTTTTATCTTTCAAACCAGCACCAACTGCGCTTTTGGCATAAAGCAGCCAGGCGACAAAGGTTTCCCCGCTGGCACCATTTTTGCGTAATTCAGCCTGCTTCTTCGGGCTAACCGCATTATTGGCAAGCAGAAAATTCAAATCCCAATAGACCAAAGACCCCTCCCCCGCTTTTTTTCTGGTTACGTTGCCTTTCTTTTTCTTGCGAATTCGCGTCGAGGGGGGATTCCCCTCTGGGAGGTCAGGGTTATTTAAAGAGTTAAGGGTTTTAAAGACTCTGAAAGTTGCGTAAAGATCTTCTGAAAATTGCGTAAAGGCGATACTGAAAGTTGCGTAATGATCTTCTGAAAATTGCGTAAATACGATACTGAAATCTGCGTAAAGATCATCGTCGCTTTCGATGGCTGCCTGGACAATCTCAGGGGGCACATCATTGAGCAAAACCCGGAAGGTGCGTGCGCCTTCGGCAAAGCTGCTTGCCTTGTCCTGATCGAGTACCCTCAGGTAAGCGCTGGTCACAGGAAAACGCAACTTGCCCGGTTCTTTGGCTTTCTTGTTGCCGCGCCCATAAAACCACTCATAAATCGTCAGGGGGCGGGAGATGTCCAGCCAGCTGGCGATCTCAGCGTACCCGCCCGGTACCGTACAAAGATCACGCTGCTCATCGGGTCCGTCATAGCAGCGATCCCGCAGGAGGACATACATCCAGGCGGGTCCAGCGCCCAAGTGTGGCAGGACATGCTCCAGAAAAAAGAGTGAAACCACGATCTGGTCATTCTGCGGCATGATGTGCATGCGCAGACGTTCAGCAAAAGCTACGAGTTGGGCGTCCGGCAAATCACCTGCAAAGAGCTGGCGAAGGATGTCCACCACGTCTTGGGGAGTACCCTCTACAAAAGACGCCGATGACACAGACAGTAATTCATGCAAAGGCGTCTCACACGATGCCGCCAATGTACCCAGCGGACCATCATAGACTTCGACCTGCTCCTTTAGCCAGCCCATCAAGGCATACGCATCGGCGGCAGTGAGTGGCAGCGTCATTGCTACTGTGTACTTACGTGGCAACCTTCTAGGCAGGGGACCATCCATCCATTCCGCTTCACCGTAAATAGGTATCACCAAGCCAGCCAACTTCTCCCAGGTTTGGGCACGCTCCAGACGATTCCAGAAGGTGCGTTCTGTGACCCCACAAAGTGCGGCGATCTGCTTGCCGGAAAAGCGGGCGGTCTTTTTCCCAGCCCGCGCGCCCTCCCCATACGCCGCCTGTCGGAAGCCGATATACATCCAGCCCAGGTCAGGGCCGAGATTCGCCAGATGTTTGCGGAAATAGCCGGGCAGGTAAACCGCCCGCTCCGGGCGCACAACTTGGTCGTAGAGAGAGGCAAGGTCGTCGGCGGAAATCGAGACTTCTTTCTCGTCAGGCTCAAACTCATCATCTGCCTGATTTTGGGCAACCAGAAAAACGACATCCACCGTCCGGTTCATGATCCCGATCAAGAGTCGCGAAATCGTGCTTGCCAGTCGGCTTTCCAGCCAGTCGCGTGCATAAGTATTCCGCACCCCGATCGTGAGCAAGCCATCTTCGTAGGAAATGGGGCTCGTGTCCCGCACCCAGGTATCAAAAGATGCACGCGGCATCTCCATTTGCAGTTGTCCAAGAACTGTTTGCCAGGCTTTTTGAATATCCATAAAAACGCCCTTCCTCAGCCCACCCGTCCGAATACTCGTCGCCAGGCTATCCCGCCGCTCTCCAGCCTTCTTGTGGCTTCGGCGTAGACGGCAGCGTAGGCGGGAATGTAGACGGGACGTAGACAGCAAGTAGACGGCACGTTGTCATTGCCGCCTACGTTCGATCTTTTCCAAAAAAGTTTTGCTGAAATTTCTGCACCCATCAAAAATCTCCCCCAAGCGCCAAACTATAGCGCGTTATTTTTTCGACAGGTTGGAGCGCCAAATCACCGCTTTCGTAAGCCTTAAGTGCGTATTGCAAAAAAACAGAAACCAGTTCCCCAACAGGCACATCCAAACCCTTGTCGGATGCCAGCACCGCGATCTCGTGCTTGAGTTCAGGAGAGAAATTTCGCCAGGTGGTGATGACTCGCCAGGCTTCTTCTTTCGAAGGTTTTCTTTTGCCTGCCTTCTTTACTTTCCTTGCCGGCGCATCCTTAGATGGAAAGAGTGTCATCCGCAGCCGCGCTGGGTTAGGGCGGGGAGATAAATTCAAGTCTCCGCGACTGTAGGCGTCCAGCCCATATTCCAATAAGGCACGCGCGACTTCGCCCGTCGGCACCTTGAGTTCATCCGCGATCTGCCGCACTTGCAAAGCAGCCTTCGGATCAACGCCGCGATAAACTACTTTGCGATTTTGATGTTTTCTTTCCCAAGCCCGATCACGCTCGCGTGGAGCAGCAACGGGCAAAGACTCGAATATATCCGGCGGGCTGGCTGGAGAAGTTTGTTCAGGGGGAACGCCAAAGGGATTTCTACGATCGCTCATATCTCCTCCTAAAACTTCAGAACCAGCTTGGTCAGGTTCATATATTCTTCAGCGGAACGGCATTTGTCGTCATATTCAAAGATGGTCTTGCCCGAAGCCGCACATTCCCGCAGGATTGTGGCGCGGTGGATCGGTTCCAGAACACTTTCACCGAAACGCTCCTGTAAAGCAGTGTTGGTGATTTTGCTTTCTCGCGTTTGGGCATCAAAGAAGGTTGGCAGAATCCCGAGCAGGGCCCCTTTCCAACCCTTCTTCTGCTGGAGAATGCTCATCATATAGGCGACCTTGCCAACGCCTTCTGCGGAGAGAAACTCGGTTGCCGTCGGCACGATCACCAGATCGGATGCCCAAACCGCCCGCTCCTGGATACCGCCCACGCTGGGCGCAGTATCGAAAATGATGTAATGTAAGCCTTCTTTGAAGAAGGGCTTAAGCGCAGTGCGGATCGACGATACAGGTTGATTCTGGGCATTCAGTACTGTTTGTGCAGCCATCGTCTGCTGGTCGCCTGGGTAAAGATAGAGACCATCTCTGCCGGATGAACGCACCCAGGACTGGACAAAGCTGCTTTCCTGCTGCGAGTTACCCATCGTGAGCAGGTAGAAGACACCTGACTCCGGGCTACGCCCTAATGCTGTTGCAGACTGCCCTTGCGGATCCAGATCGACAAGCAAGACCTGCTTCCCACGCAAGGCAAGCCCGTGCGCCAAAGAAACGGCGGTAGTGGTTTTTCCCACACCGCCCTTTTGGTTTGCAATACCAATGATTTTTGTGGACATAGAAAACCTACCTATCTTGCTTTTTTGAAGATCGCTAAATATAGAAATGCCCCGAAGAAGATCGCTCCAAAGAAAGTACCAATTGCTGTCAACAATGAATTAATCATGATGTTGAGGTACCTCATCCGTGTTTGATTTTGGAGGCAGTTCTTCAACGGGGATCAACTCAAGGCGCTCTAATTCCTTACGAATAATGAGGGCTGCCTGTGCTTTGGGAACACGATATTCTTGAGCAGCCAGCTGGTTCAGAGCCGATAATTCGTAATCTCGCAAGTAAACAATTACTTTCGCCATTTTCACCTCACAGAAAAAATAAAAGAGCCGTGTACACGACTCTTTTATCAAGCGAAAGTAAATTTTATTTATTGTTAGTTTATGAAATAATTACAAGAATTCAATATCCTGGCTTTCGTCCTTTTTTTCATCTTCTTTTGCATATTCTTCGAAGACCTTGTCTCGCCATCCGTAATAGGACTGTTTCGACAGAATTGGAGATCCGTCCGGGTTGGTACCAAGATACTGCCCAATCAGATCTTCTAACGAGAAGATATCATGCAAAGGATCTCGATTTTCCCATTTTTCGACAATAGGGATCCAGCGCTCAATCGGAAAAGTAGGCGTACGCCCTTTCCGTTTTGTTTTTCGAGATTTGATTATTTTTAGCTGATCCTTTACAGGTGGACGAAGATCTTGGGCTTCTTCAATAACATCTACCACTTCACCATACCCCCATAAATATCTGATCCGTTTTGCGCGTTTTCCAGGCTTTGTTCCACCAAAAATCAGCACTCGATGTCGAATCATCAGATCGACACCCAAAGCAATAGAAAACCCAACTGTTATCAAGAAAAACAGCAGTACTAGGTGATAGGTCAAAACTGCTTCTGAAGCACCTCGTCCAAAGGAACTTTGTACTTCCTGATTGATCCAATACAAGGGCGACAGCATAATGATCCCACTTCCAAGAAGTAGGATATACAGCCACCTTTTTTGTTCACGTGTATATCCGATTAGTTTTAATTCTGTCATGGCTTCCATAGGGGTATTTTAATCGAAAACAAACTCTATGCTAGAATTCATCTGACAGGATTAAGCATTATCAAGACAGCAAAAAAGAGGTCTCGCATGAAATCATTTCGAAAAGAACTTTGGTTTAACACGCCTACCCGTCGTGCCTTCATCAACATAACCCCACAAGTTAATGAAGCATTACATGAAAGCGGAATACAAGAAGGCCTGGTTTTGGTTTCAGCAATGCATATAACGGCATCTGTTTTTATTAATGACCACGAGCATGGGCTCCATCAAGATTACGAAGAATGGCTTGAAAAGCTCGCTCCACATGCGCCGATCGACCAATACCGGCACAATGACACCGGTGAAGACAATGCTGATGCGCATATGAAACGCCAAATCATGGGACGTGAAGTCACGGTCGCTATCACGAATGGAAAACTCGATTTCGGGACTTGGGAGCAGATCTTTTATGGCGAATTTGATGGAAGACGTAGAAAACGAGTTTTAATCAAATTCATTGGTGAATAAAAAAGATACTCCCTGATCGAAATCAGGGAGTATCTAATTAAGTAAGCATATTTCACATTAAGCCATGCTAGCTTCTGCATTAGAAAACTCAAATTTTGGAATTTTAATAAGAGAAACAAGATCTGACGACAATTTAAAGCAATAGTCGGTTTTGGCTTGCAAACGCAATGCACATTACAGCATCGGTCTTCATCAACGATCACGAACATGGCTTGCATCAAGACTACGAAAAATGGCTCGAAGAGCTTGCCCCGCACGCGCCAATTGATCAATACCATCACAATGACACCGGCGAAGACAATGCCGATGCGCACATGAAACGTCAGATCATGGGGCGCGAAGTCATGGTTGCCATCACCAAAGGCAAACTTGATTTCGGTACTTGGGAGCAAATCTTCTATGGGGAGTTTGATGGGCGAAGGAGGAAGAGGGTGTTGGTGAAGATTATTGGAGAGTAATAAAAAACACCCTGAGCAAGAGAGTAGCTAGTCCGCTTGCTCGCGCTTCTCCAACACCATCAAATGACAAGTTTCATTCAGCTTCTTCAACAAAGGATAATCATCATCCCCCAGCCATAACTCGCTAATGCTGGCGTTATCCATCGCAAAAGACCAGCGTCTTTCAGGGGGAATGCCTATCACAAGACGCACCATCTCGCTTAAGGGTCCACCATGAGCCACAAGCAATACATGCTGTTCTGCGTGTTTCTTTTGCAGATCGTCCAGCAATGACAGTACCCGCCCAGAAAACGCATCCAACATCTCGCCTTCGGGCGGCGGATGGTTGTAGTCTTTCAGCCAGGCAGCGATCACATCGGGGTACTGTGCCTGCGCTTCATCAAAAGTCAGCCCTTCTAGAACGCCAAAACTCATCTCCCGCAGACATGGTTCGGGGATAATTTCAGCGCCAAGCCCAGCAGCAATGATTCTGGCTGTCTCCCAGGCACGTTTCAGGTCGCTGGCATAGATCGCATCGAATTTCGCCCCTCGCAAATGACGTGCTAACAACTCGACCTGCTTCCGCCCCACACTCGAGAGCGGCACATCCGACTGCCCCTGATAACGATGCTGCGCATTCCATTCTGTCTCGCCGTGACGCACCAAGCTCAACTTCAGCATCATTTCACCTTCATCGGCAGCCCCGCCACGAAAAACAGGACTTCATCTGCATAACGGGCGAGGATTTGATTGGCGCGTCCCAAAATATCTCGATAGGCACGCCCCAATTCGTAAGCGGGAACCAACCCCAGCCCAACTTCGTTCGAGACGACGAGCATCTCGACATCATTTTCCTGCACATACTCGATCAGGGATTCGACTTCAGCGACGACGGCTGTTTCGATCTTTTTATCGAAAGGATCGGCGCTGGGATCATCAAACGGATCGTCTTCCGGCGCAGCGGCATCCATCAAATGATTGGCGACGAGAAAAGTGACGCAGTCCAGCAAAATGACATCTACGGGACGCTCTTGGCCCAAAACTTGCTGAGGCTTACGAAGGGCGCTTGCTACGTCCCGAGGAGCTTCGAGCGCGCCCCAGGCAGAGGGGCGGTCGGTACGATGTTTGTCTACACGCTCCTGCATCTCATCATCCTTGATCTGGGATGTGGCAACATAGAGCACATAATCCCCGCCGAGTTCTTTTGCTCGTGCTTCGGCGTAGGAACTCTTTCCACTGCGTGCGCCGCCTAAAATTAAAGTCAGTTTTCCCATATTATTTTCTCCAATAAGTCCATATCCAAAGTTACTTCGAGGGTGTCTGCCAGGCGGGTTAATGATTCTGCGAAGGGATTTTCGTTTTCTTTCGTTTTATTTTCGCTCCACCCCAAACTTCTCAGCCACGCCCTGCGTAAGTTCTCGTTCGCAAAGAGACCGTGTACATAGCAGCCCCAAATCCTGCCATCATCGCTGCTGGCACCGTCTAAAACTTGCACAGATTCTCCGCTGCGTTCATTGACCTCCAGCCAGGGGGATTGGCTCTGCGTGCGACCCATGTGGATCTCGTATCCGCTGACTTTTTCTCCCTCAAGGTTGGTGAACCAACCAGAGCCATTTTTGATCTGTGCATTTGCCTGGTGCGTCGCTTTTTCTCCGGCAAAAATTGTCTTGATGGGTAGAAGGTTCAGTCCGAGGGCGGAGTCTTGCCGGGATTCGACATGCTCAGGGTCGTGGATGGTTTCGCCGAGCATTTGGTAGCCACCGCAGATGCCAACGACGGGCATCCCGTTGGCGGCAAGATGTTGAATGGCGGCATCCAGCCCAACGGAGCGCAACCAGGCTAAATCTTCGAGCGTACTCTTTGTCCCAGGGATAATGATAGCGGCAGGCTGTCCGAGCTGCTCGGTGCTGTCCACATAGCGGATGCGAATCCCATCTTCTGCTGCCAGAGGGTCAAAATCGTCAAAGTTGGCGATGCGGGGCAGGTGGATGACGGCGATCTCGATTTCGTCGGGGAGGGCGACGGGCGTGTCGAAGGGATTTTCGAGAGCAACGGCGTCTTCTTCGGGGATGAAAAGGTCGTGGAGGTAGGGGAGGACGCCGAGGACGGGAGTGTGGCTTTTTTTTTCGAGGATTTGGACGCCGTCTTCAAAGAGGCTGATATCGCCCCGAAATTTGTTGACGAGCAACCCTTTGACGAGGGCACGTTCTTCCGGCTCGAGGAGCCAGATGGTGCCGATGAGTTGGGCGAAGATGCCACCCCGATCTATATCGCCCGCGAGCAGGACCGGGGCATTAGCGTAGCGGGCGATCGCCATGTTGACGATGTCGCCTTTTTTGAGATTGAGTTCGGCGGCGCTGCCCGCCCCTTCGACGATGACGAGATCGTATTCTTCCCGCAGGCGGTCGAGGGCGGCAGTGGCTTGCTGCCAGAGGAAGTCCTTTTGGGGGTAATACTCACGGGCATCGAGGGTTTTCCACGCTTTCCCCATGACAACGACCTGAGAGCGGGCATCCGCTTCGGGTTTGATGAGGACGGGGTTCATATCCACATGTGGTTCCAGCCCAGCGGCGAGGGCTTGGGTTGCCTGTGCCCGCCCGATCTCGGAGCCATCGGGGCAGACGGCGGCGTTGTTGGACATATTCTGCGCTTTGTAGGGAGCCACTCGTACACCCCGCCGAGCGTAGAGATGGCAGAGTCCCGTTACGAGGAGGCTTTTGCCTACGGAGGAGGAGGTGCCGAGGATGACGATGGTTTTGGCTGGCATAGGGTTATCCTTTAAACACGAAGAACACAAAGTTCTCTAAGTTTTTTTGAACACGGATTTCGCGGATCGCACGGAGATTTTTGAAAAGCACGGAGAATACTCCGTACTTTTCAAGGTTCTTTCCGTAAAATCCGTGTTCAAAAAAAATTTTCTACATCGTAAAAAAGAGTAAAACCACCAACTCAACCATCTCTGCGAGTGCGCCGTAGGCATCGCCCGTTAGCCCTGGGATGCGGCGGATGATGAACGTTGCTCCAAGCCAGAGGGTGAGGCCTGCGAGGAGGAGGGCGATCAACCCCATCCATGCGGCAATGAGCCAGGCAGCGATCAGCGTGATGGCTGTGGCGAGAAGGATTTGCGTCCAGTGGACATTGTTTTTCATGTCCCGTCCCAAGCCTTTTTGGCGGGCGTAGGGGAAAAGGTAGATGCCCATCGCCAGCACCCAGCGTCCTATAAGGGGAGCAAGTAAAAGTCCAGAGCGATCCGAGAGTGAGATGATGGCGGTGTATTTCGCCAGGAGCAGCATCCCACCACCAGCAACGCCAAATGCACCCACGCGTGAGTCCCGCATAATTTCCAGACGGCGTTCGGGTGTGAATCCGCCAAAGAGACCGTCGCAGATGTCGAGAAATCCATCAAAGTGGAGAGCACGAGTCAGAAGAAGCCAAGCGGCGAGGGTAAATATCGCAACGACGGGGAGGGGAAAGAGCAGGCGGAGGCTGCTATCCAAGCCGTAGAAGATGCCGCCCAGCGCCAAGCCGACGAGGGGAAACCAGCCGACGCCTCGCGCCATCTCTTCGGCGGTGAAGGGACGGCGGATGATGGGGGGGATGATGGTGAGAAATTGGAAGGCAGCGATTAGAGAGATCATGAGATTTACCACAGTGTTTTGCTAACCACGAAGGACACAAAGGAGCACGAAGAAAAGCATTAAAACAAGGAGTGAAAGGTGATGTGTGATTCACGTTTCACGCGTCACGCATCACTTACTCTTTATCCGAAACACCTGCTTCGGCGAAGGTTGCCATTTCTGCAAGGATTTTGCAGGCGGCTTCAGCGAAGGAGATGCCGAGGGCGGCGCCAGTGCCTTCGCCCAGGCGGAAGTCAAGGTCTACGAGCGGTTTCAGCCCAAGCCACTCGATCATTTGCATGTGTCCGTATTCCTGTGAGCGGTGCGCCGAGATGAGATAGCCTTTGACCGTGGGCGCAATCGTGACGGCGATCATGGCAGCAGCGGTGGAGATGAAGCCATCTACCATGACGGGTTTGCGGTGGGCGGCTGCGCCGAGGATAACCCCAACGAGACCAGCAATCTCAAACCCGCCGACTTTGGCGAGAATATCCAGCCCATCGTCGGGGTCGGGTTTGTTGGCTTTGAGCGCACGTTCGATGGCATCAATTTTTCGTTTGAGACCTTCATCATCCACGCCTGTGCCACGACCCGCGAGTTTGGCGGGAGCGATGCCCGTCAGTGCGGCGGCGATGGCGGCGGAGGGAGTAGTATTGCCGATTCCCATATCGCCCGTGCCAATGATGTCGAGACCTTTTTCTATCTCGGCTTCAACGATCTCCACGCCTGCCAAAATGGCTTTTTCGGCGTCTTCTCGGCTCATGGCGGGACCCTGGGTCATATTGGCTGTGCCTTTGGCAATCTTTTTGATCACCAACAAAGGATGCGGCTCCATATCAGCAGCAACGCCCATATCCACGACGCTGATGCGTGCGCCGACCTGTTTTGAGAGCACGTTGATTGCTGCGCCGCCATAGAGAAAGTTGAGTACCATCTGCGGCGTGACTTCCTGCGGAAAGGCACTGACACCTTCGGCAACAACACCATGATCGCCTGCCATCGTGATGATGACTTTATCGTTGATTGCGGGGATGGCTTGCCCCGTGACACCAGCGATTTGAATGGAGAGTTCTTCGAGACGCCCCAAGCTGCCTGCGGGCTTAGTGAGTATATCCTGACGGGCTTTGGCTGCTGCCATTGCCGCTTCATCGAGGGGTTGGATCTTTGCAACGATTTCTTTTAACATGGGTGCTCCTTTTGGATACACGGATTGAACGGGAAAGTTTTCACCACAAAGAGCACGAAGGAACACAAAGTAAAATTTTTCTTCCTTTGTGCTTCTTTGAGACCTTTGTGGTTGAACAAACTAAAACTCTACACCGGGCTGCCCCTGAATACCTTCCTGATAGGGATGCTTGATTTCCTGCATCTCAGTCACAAGATCGGCGAACTCGATCAACTTCTCAGGCGCATTCCTGCCAGTAATCACAAGATGCAGCATCGGCGGCTTATGCTCTTTTAGCCAAGCGATCACTTCTTCGGTATCCAGCCAGTCGAAGTGAAGGGGGTAAGTAAATTCATCCAGAACGATCACGTCGTACTCCCCACTGGCGATCTTTTCTTGCGCCAACGCCCAACCATGTCGGGCACGGGCGGTGGTTTTGTCCATATCTTTTGAGAGCCATGTAAAACCGTCGCCTGTGGGCGTGATCTCAATGCCCAACTTGTGGGCGGCTTTGATCTCGCCATATTTCGCATTCTCGTTTTTGATGAATTGCAGCATACAGACATTCATTCCACGTCCCCAAGCACGGAAAAGCAAGCCCAAAGCGGCGGTCGTTTTCCCCTTCCCATTACCTGTATTGACAATCACCAAACCTTTTTTCTTCGTCATTTTTCCTCGCCATTTCCCCAAACACCCTTCGGGAAGATGATCGGCGCTCCCGTTTCAGGATGCGTAACCACCTCCACCGGTGTTTGATAGGCTTCGCTGATATGCCCTGACTGAATGACTTCCTGCGGGGTGCCAAACTGCTTCAATTCCCCGTCGACCAACAAGGCCACTTTATCTGCGAAGAACGACACCAGATTAAGATCATGCATGGCCATCATCACCGCTAATTGCTTCTCCCTAGCCAGCTTCCTGACAAGGGATAGCAAATTTGTCTGGTGCTGCAAATCAAGATGATTGGTCGGTTCGTCCAAAAGTAAAACGGGTGTAGACTGGGCTAAAGCCCGCGCCAGCAAAACACGTTGCTGCTCGCCCCCGGATAATTGAGCGATCTGCCTGTGAGCAAAGTCCTCCAATCGGGCTTGCTTCAAGGCTAATTGAACCGCAGCTCGATCCCTTTCATTTTCGTGCCCCAGCCAACTCATGTAGGCTGTGCGTCCCATCATCACAGCCTGTTCAACAGAATAAGCCCCACCCAATTGCCGTGCCTGTGGGACAACGGCCAAAACCTTAGCCCGCTGTGCGGTTGAAAGCTCAGATAACTCTCGCCCATCAACACAAATCTGCCCAGACAAAACGGGCGTAGTGCCACTCACTGCGCGAACAAGGGTGGTTTTCCCAGCGCCATTTGGGCCAATCAAAGCCAGGATTTCTCCGGCTGAAACATCCAGAGAAATATCCTTTAATACCACCTTGGCGCCATACGCAACTTGAAGAGAAGTTATGGTCAACATATCTACCAAAAGACCTCCTTCTTGGCGCGGCGCAGAATCCACAAGAAAAAGGGTGCTCCAGCCAAAGCTGTCACAATCCCGACTGGAAGCGTGGATGGTGCCAGCAAAATGCGAGCCAACATATCCGCCAGAAGGAGCATACTGCCCCCACCAAAAATGGATAGGGGAATGATGCGCCGATAATCAGCTCCCCACAGAAGACGAATAATATGCGGGACGATCAAGCCAACAAACCCGATCACACCAGAAAAGGCAACTGCTACCGCTGTGGTCAACGATGCGGTGACGACAACAAAAATCTTGGCCCGATCTACGGCCAATCCCATTTGTTTGGCTTCTTCTTCGCCAAACTGCAACACATTCAACATATGACCGGAGAGGGACAATAACCCCATGCCAATTACCATATAAGGTAATGCTGCGATCACTGGATCCCAACCTGCTATCGGAGAACCTCCCAGCAGGAAAGACATAGCACGATGGATTTGCAAATCGGTACGTAACATCAGGGATGAAGTCAGCGCTGAGGCAAAAGCCCCGATAGCCACTCCTGCCAGAATGAGTGTTGTTAGCGGAACCATGCCATTGACACGTGCCATATTGTAGACCAGCAACACGGTGACGATTGCGCCTATAAATGCCCCAACAGGGATCAGATAAAACCCAAATAAATCTGTCGGCCAATTGAACGTCATCGCAATCACAGCACCCAAACCAGCCCCAGATGCGACGCCGATCAGATAGGGGTCAGCTAAGGGATTGCGAAACAAGCCCTGATAAGCGGCTCCACTGCTTGCCAGAGCTGCGCCTGTCATGGCAACCAAAACGGTGTGAGGCAAGCGCACAGCCAAGATGATGGCAGAAAACGAATTGGGCCAATCAGGAACAATATTGATCCCCGGGAGTTGATCTGTCAATATGCGCAAGATCGTCTCTGGATGAATGAATACAGCTCCCAGTGCAATACTGAACACAAAAGCGATCAGCAGTAATAATATATTTAGTAAATAGGGTCGTTGTCGAAGCATAATGATAAGAAAGGCTCAATGTGCAAGATAAAACACATTGAGCCTTAGTCTATAAACCTATTCAAATACGTCAGGATGCAGTATTTTTGCTGTTTCTTCGAGCGCGTCCACAAGTCGTGGGCCGGGTACGCTCATCATATTAGGATTAATTGGATAAATCGCATTGTTGACCACCGCTGTGATCACATCCCAACCCGGACGTTCCGCGACGATTTCAGGGGTTACACCATAAAGTGCGTCTGCGAGCAGAATAATATACGGGTTGATCGCGATTAATTCTTCGGCGCTGATCTGGGCATAGTCACCCTGCAATTCCGACGCGGCATTAAACCCACCAGCCATCGAAATTATGTAATCAATGAAGGTTCCCGAACCGGCTGTCCAAGGCGCGGATGGATCCGTTGCATCCAATTCATAAAAAACAGAGGGCTGATACGACAAGGGCATAATTTTTTCCTGAACGGCTTTTACGCGTGTGTCCAGATCAGCAATCAAATTTTCAGCTTCTTCTTCGTGACCAGTAAGCACAGCAAAATCACGCAGATTTTCCCAGAGTTCTTCGTAATTAGCGGGATTGGCTTGCCAATAAACATTCAAACCCAAATCACGCAGCGCCTGCACCTGATCTTCAGAGATAATCTGCGCGGCAACGACGAGATCGGGTTCTAGAGCCAGAATCGCTTCGGTGGGGAGCTCGCCCCAGAGTGCGCCAATGCTGGTCACTTCAACGGCTGCTTCGGGGTATAGAGAGTATTCGTCACGCCCAACAACCTGTTCCCCGGCGCCGATGGCAAAGAGGATTTCGGTCGTCGAGGCGGAGAGGGACACGATCGCCTGCGGATATTCGGTGAACTCAATAGTGGTATCAGCATCATCGGTGAAGGTCATTACTTCGGGTACAGACAGTTCTTCTGTTGGAGGGACTGCAGGCGTGCAAGCACCGAGCATTAAACCAATGATAAGAAGTACGGCAAAAAATAATTGAAATCTTTTATTGTTCATATTGAATATCTCCGATAATTAGATTGAACTTTCGTGACGCCCTCCGGCAGTGGCACGGATGACCCGACGAGAGAAGTCCGTACCACATGCCGGGTGGGAGAATCAAAAACCCCTGCCAATTTGGACAGGGGAGGTATGTAGGATCAGATAAAAAATCTAAATCGCTCCACCTCCTTTCCGCGAGGCTTGTGGAAGTCAATCAAGGCGGGCGACCTGGCTCTCCAGTTATTCACTGGACTACAGTTGCGCGACAGCACCGGACTTCACTTGCAAGCAAGTGTTACCGGTATCGCCATTAAACCTTCCCTTCCGGGGGTGGAGGTACCTTGATTGTATTTAAGTTGATAAGGTGCTTACTTGATTGCTTGTATTCTACAGCATTTCCAAAGTAATGTATGTCAGGACGAAACACTTTTTTTGTAATCTTTTTTCTGACAACCAGCTCTGACTCACAAATAGCAGGCTAAAGCCTTTATACAAAAGAAATTTCAAGGCTCAATCTCTTTCTCCACGCTGGCAATGAGAACGGGGAGATTGTCAATTGCTGCGTACATTTCAAAAAACTGGTCAACTTCCGATGTGCTAAAGGAGCGCAGATTTTCCATCCAGCGATAGCCAATGGATTGATAGAGTAATTCCACAGAGATGGTCAGCGAGCCTGATGCTTCCTCAAGATCAACCTGATATGTCACGGTATCACCACCAGCACTAAAATCTGTATCATCAATGGCTGCACCATAAGAGGCAATATCTGGACTGACAGTCGAGAGATCGAATCCTTTGGGAAGCAGACGATTATCTTTTAGATAAGCTGCACCCAGCAGCAAGTCAGTGGTTATCTGCCCCTCTGTATCCACCATGATCGGCTCGTAGATCTGCACCTGATCGGCATTGATGATCTGCGTGTAATGTGGCTCGTACAAGGAGGAATCAGCGTCGTTATCGTTGCCGATGATGCTACCGTTCTGCTCCACAGCACCAGATTCAAACAGGATCGTACCTGTCTCATCTGTCACAGTCAGGTGCAGCCAGACACGACGCGAAGGATAACCGCTAGGGAACTTGTGACCCGTGAGGGGGTGGATACCCACTTCGGCAGTGAGCATTCCTTCTTCAATAGAGAGTACATCCAAGGTCAGTTCGGCGGAGTTAGTTTGTAATTGCTCTGTAACTCGTTCAATAGCAGCCTGCATTTGCACATCTTCAGCAGTTAGGCTTACTGATTGTGCATTAGCATTCAGCAAACGCAGCATAAAAGCGTTTGCTCCGGTAAAGGTGTGCAGGCGGGTGAATTTTGATAGGGGTCCCCACTCTGTAGAGGCAGCCACATATCCCGTCGCTTTGGGCATGTGGCACTCCTGGCATGTTTGAGTACCCTTGTATGCGCTGTTTTCCCATTCCTGATAAACTGTTTGCTCCGGGAAGTAGCCAGCAAACTCTCCCTGAGCATCAAGATAGGGCGTATACAAGGTATGACATGTTGCACACAGGGCGGAGTCCAAAACGTGTTCGCCGTATCTTGGCTCATAACCACTACGGTTTATCATAATATTCGCTGGTTCCGGCAGCACATCGTGCGACCCATAAGCAATTCGAGTGCTCATCTTAGTATCAATCACATACCCACCACTAAAACTTTCTTCTTGCCCAAGGTTATCCGCCCTGATCTGATGGCAGAGGGTGCAAGAGACACCGTCCGCTGCCAGATCATAATATGGGTTATTCGAGTCACGAAACCCTTCTCCAAACACTTCAATGGGGTATTCATTTGTTTTAGCATCAAAATGTGCCAGAGGCATGTGGCAAACGGAGCATTTATCTTCGATCAGTGCCTTGTGCTGACTGTGTTTGCTGATCTCACTACTCATGGTTGCAAGCCAATAGGGGTCCTTGCCACTATGCGCCATCATGGAAGTGCGCCAATTGGTGTCAAATGAATAGTCAACTCCTTCACCGTTATCAAGACCAGTATGACATGAAGCACATACCGCCGAAGCTGTGACAAGTCTGGTAGTATCTGCCGGTAGATTTGGTGGTTCAAAGGGTCTGTCCATCTTCAGAATTTTCGGTTCAGTTTCTTCTGTAGCTACAGCCATTATTGGCGTTGGTGTTATCTCTGTTTTTTGCCCCCCGCAAGCAGAGATAAGGATCATGGATATAAACAAAAAAAGAGACCTGCAAAGAAGTTTCATTTCATTACCCTTCTTCCCCTCGAATGGATAACTGAACAAATTTGATCTCAACAGCCCCTCGAGGGCAAGCGTCCTGGCACTCAAAGCATTTCGTACATGCTGAAAAATCAACATCCTTTGATAAGTTTAATCCTTCTGCGCAAGACCGCTCGCATATATTGCAGGGCTTGCAAATTTCTGGGTTTTTCTCTACTTTCAAAAAAGGGTTTAGGCGACTCAAACGAGTAAACAACGCTCCCAATGGACACAGGTCGCGACACCAGGATAATCCACTCGCCCATTCTGCACCGAGCAAGACCCCCGCCCAGCCGATTGTTGGCAAAATACTGCCACCAGTGCCCGCAGCAATCGCCGCGCGACAGGAAACGCCAACTGGACAAATGACGCAAAAGACTGGTGTATGACATAGCCACGCCGCACCGACTACACCACCGACAAGTCCTCGTTGGATCCATGCTCGGTACTTTCCTGACCTCGCATTTGCTCTCGTTCCCCGATTAAATATCCAACGACCGGGGCAAATCCAACTACAAAAAGCGCGGCCAAATACGGCGATCAACAACAACGTAAACAATGCTCCCAGCGCCAAAGCAGGGATGAATACCCCCGCAGCAGCCATTACTTGAGCCGCTCCCAACGGACAACTCAAATCAACCGGCCCAAGGCTGACAGAACAGGTTGATCCAACCCATAAGCCACTACCGATCAGCGCAAAAAACAGCACGGTAACGAAAAAACGCACCGTCGCCCAAGAGCTAATACGGCGAGAAAAACTTTTTAAACGAGTATTTACAGAATTTCTAGTAGCCAAGTCAATTTACCCAACAAAAACGGCTTTACCATATATTTTATTCCGATGACCCGCGCGAGATGATTGCGGGCAAACGCCTACACACGCCGCACAGCCGGTGCACAAAGTCTCATCAACATGAGGACGATAGTCCTCATCAAGCCAAATTGCCTGCTCAATATCAATACACTTCTCATAGCATAAACGACACCCGGGCCAATTCCAGGCGATGCAGCGCTCTTCATCAATGACAGCAGTACCTATAGTAGCGGTTTTTGGATCCACCGGCTGTAACGCCCCGGATGGGCAAACGGCTATACAATCCAGAGAAAAATCACACCAACCACTCAAACCATCAATATAGGGCAAACCTTCTTCATCGAGTACGATGGCATTTTGTTCACAGGCCAGCACACATTTCCCACAACGAATACAGGTAGCTTCAAAATCACCCTCCAGCAGGGCACCAGGAGGGCGCACAGAACTAAATTCCCATTTAGGACGTAGTAACAGGTACAACAAACTTGCGCTGGTAGCCCCGCCTACCAAGCGTAAAAAGTCACGCCGAGAAAGATTTTCAGATTGTTTGGCAGCCATGTGGAGAGAAGGTCTTACTCAACTACGAGTTTTCCACGTACGCGTGAGTGCATTGGGCTGCAAACAGTGGTGCAAACAAAACTGTAGGTACCGCTTTCTTCAGGCGTAAAGTATACGTAGGTCCATTTTCCTGGATGGATCGCTTCACTATAAACTTTCATATCCGGTATGTTTAGACCATGGGTTGTATCCTCGCTGGTCAGCCGCAAACAGACCTCTTCACCCTTTTTGAGATGAACGGTATTGGGCGTGGGATTGCCACGTTCATACTGCCGAAAACGGATTGTGACACACTCGCGCTGATTTTCAAGAACACCCTCGTAGACAAATATCCCCACTGCCGTACCTACGAGAACGAGTACGATCAAGATATTGGCAAAAGCTTCCAATTTTTTCATGGCTATCTCCAGTTATTGATTTTTGTCTACGCGACCTGAATTTTGTATATCGCCTCGCAACTTGGACCAGGAAGTCTCAGCCGGTCCTGGGCTATCTGTTTGGAGCGCATAAAGATAATTATCATCAGAACCGATATAAAGCATGCCTCCAGAGATCAAAGTAGGCGAGCCGGTGATGTATTTATCTGTTTTATATTTCCACAGCACTTTTCCATCCGGGGACATGGCATAGATATTCTGATTATAGGAACCAAAATAAATCGTCCCATCCGAGCCGATAGCTGGCGATGAGATGACCCAATCACGGGTGTCAAAACGCCAGGCTAGCGTGCCATCTGAGTTGAGGGCGTACAGATGGTTGTCCATCGAGCCAACGAAGATGACGCCATCAAGCCCTATTGCCGGGGATGAGTAAACTTCTGCATCGGCTTCATAGTGCCATTGCTCCGTGCCATCGGGATTTATTGCGTAGAGCGCATAATCTGCTGAACCGACATAAATAGTGCCATCCATGCCAATGGCTGGAGATGAGTAGACCGGGCCATCGGTTTCGAAACGCCATTTGAGATTGCCATCCGGATCGAACGCGTAAAGGGCTTGATCCTCGGAACCGACATAGATCGTGCCGTCGGCAGCAACCGCTGGACAAGAAACAACCCAACCAGCTAAATCTTGCTTCCACTTCAAACTGCCATCAGGATTGAGAGCATATAGATAATTATCATCTGCGCCAAAGTAAATGGTGCCATCCTTTGCCAGAGCAGGAGAAGATTCGATCTTCTTTTCAGCTTCGAATGTCCAGAGCAATGTGCCATCTGGTGAGAACGCATAGAGTTTGCGATCATAGACTGGGGCATAAATGGTGCCGTCTGATGCAATAGCTGCTGAACCATGCACCCAGTTACCTGTTTCGTAGCTCCATTTGACTTTGCCATCCGGCGTCAGGGCGTATAAGAATGAATCATGCGTGCCAATATAAATGGTTCCATCTGCTCCGATGGCAGGTATGGCAACAACTGCATTATTCGCTTCATGTCGCCATTGCACGCGTCCACGGGGGCCGCACGAGGTGAGCAAGAAAATGATCAATAACGGGAGCAAGCCCAAACCACGTTTGATCCGTCTAGTCATAGGTAAGCACCTTTTTGTTTGCAGTGATGTCTTGATTTTCGGTCAACATCCCGTTGTGCATGACCAAATGTCGAGTGCCGTGCCGAGCAAGTTCGGGATTATGTGTTACGAGAAGAATGGTCATTCCTCGTTCACGGTTTAAATCACGCAGCAGGATCAGGATTTCGTGTTCGGTTTCCACATCCAGATTGCCTGTGGGCTCATCGGCTAAAAGTAAATCAGGCTGATTAGCCAGCGCGCGCGCTAACGCGACCCGAGTTTGCTGCCCGCCCGACAACTCGGATGGAAAATTATGCAGTTTGTCGGAAAGCCCTACCCAAGAGAGCAGGTTGGCTGCGTCTTTGGGATTTACCTGCCCCGAACCAAAAAGACCAGGAAGACGCACATTATCCAGTGCGGTGAGCGTGGGAATAAGGCTGGCAAATTGGAAGACAAATCCAATACGCCGAGCACGTAAGGTTGAGAGTGCGGCATCATCTAGGCTTTCCAGTGGCTGGTTGAAAATTTCAATATGACCTGCGGTAGGCATTGTCAGCCCGCCGATCAGGCTGAGCAGAGTGGTTTTCCCAGACCCTGACCGACCCGTGATGCTAACGAAATCACCAGAGAGCACCTGTAAAGAGACATCATCTACAGCGCGAACAATTTCATTGCCTTGCTGATAGTGCTTGTTGATTTTTTCGACATTGATAACCGGCAGATTTTCCGGTTTAGTTCCATTATTTTGGCTCATCATTCACCTTGCCGAATGGCAGCATAAGGTTCCATTTTGCTGCTTGATAAAGCTGGATGTAATGAGGCTAAAGCACCGGTTAGCAAAGACAGGATCAAGAGCAAAAAGGATATGCCGACTATTTCGAACCAGTTTGGCAACAGGTATGGGATATGCAGACGCAATTGAATCAGACGGGAAAAGCCTGCCAGCAAGACACCTGCTGTCACAATTCCTCCCAGCCCTCCCAGGCCAGTAAGAAGACCAGCTTCGCCCATCACCAAACGGAATATGGCTTGTCGCTGAGCACCCATCGCACGCAGGATGCCCAACTCGCGTTGACGCTCATTAACGGTCAGAGAAAAGACTAAT